>ENA-OYZE01000001-OYZE01000001.1-human-gut-metagenome-genome-assembly--contig:-NODE-1-length-153127-cov-9.642083_pt1 | contig 153127 bp, 129 predicted proteins | sample MGYA00243259_ERZ653469 | MGnify/ENA primary metagenome ERZ653469 (study PRJEB26926, sample SAMN06164913) | human gut metagenome | biome: ENVO:00009003; feature: ENVO:2100002; material: ENVO:00002003...
TTGTCCGTACATTGTTGTCCGTACGCCGTGTCCGTACATTCTTTGTCCGTACATTGTTGTCCGTACGCCGTGTCCGTACATTCTTTGTCCGTACATTGTTGTCCGTACGCCGTGTCCGTACATTCTTTGTCCGTACATTGTTGTCCGTACGCCGTGTCCGTACATTCTTTGTCCGTACATTACTTTTCGCTGAAATTTCCTTTTTGTGGTATCTTTCCTTGCCAGCTGTTCGCAGCGCTTTGTATACCCATACGATTCTGCAAGCATTTTATGGCGGTCGTCTCAAAGTATGAGGGAGCTTTGTTGGGTCGGTAGAGCCCTGATGTCGCGAAAATCTGAAGCATCTGATCGATTTCACCATTGGTCCAGTAGGCAAGATGGCTCATGAGCGCCATGTCGCTGCGGCTGTGGTCATGATAAAGATCTTCGCCGTTATAGAGCCGCTTGATCGTATCTCCGTTCTTCGATGCAAACGCCTTTTCAAGCACTTCTCGATCGGAGCTATATTTTAGGCCGGCTTGCCGTTGGCAAGTCCCCTTCCATTCGACGCGCCGTTCAAAGTTTTCACGGATATACGCCGTCATTTCGGGCGTGTCGAAGCTCTTGATCTCCTTGCAGCCCGTTTCAATGTCGCCTGTCATCGAGATAAAATGCCCGTTCCGATAAAACTCCAGCATCCCGTCCGTCGAGAAGGATTTGAGGTTGTCCTGCATCGTCGTCTTGCCGAAGAAATGCAGTCCCTTGCCGCTGATCGAACGTTCGCAGTAGGTGTTATCCGCTTTGCAGTACGTCTCGATGGCTTTAGAGGAATATTTCCCGTCCTCGCCGACGCAGCTGTCCACGTCGATACACGCGATATTGTCCTCGCCTGTCAGAGCAAACGCGATTGTGTCTGCGCCGTGCGATTCGGCGTATGCAAGTGCAGTCTCGAAGTCTGTCCAAGTATTTGGATCCGAGCTCTTAGCCCATGAGCCGTTATGGCAATCGATGAGCCTTTTCCCGAGATGTTCCTTTCCGTCCTCCTGTTCCGTGACGACGGCGACCCACTTGGACTGCCGTTTCATCTCTTCCGGCACGTTATCGATAAGGTTCTGTTTCAGAGCTTTCCACGCTGCTTCGCTCGGCCGCTCATAGCGTTTGTGGAAGTCATCGGCGGTCACGTCCTGCATGGCGGCAACAAATTGTTCGCGCGTCAGAGTGCTCTTCTCTTCCCGTTTTTGCAGCTTGACAACGAAATCCTGCGGCAAGGAAAGACGCACAGTTCGATCGTCCTTCCCGGGCTTTATGAGCTTGTTGGGAAAGTAGAAGATGCTGTTTGCATATTCCCCCGTGATGGGCATTTTGATCATCGTGACCGTGTCGTATTGCTTCATGAGCGCCTCTCTCGGCAGCGTGAGGTATTCATATTGTGATTGTTTGGAGGCATCCTCTGCTGCCGTCTTTGGAGCGAATACGGCGGCGAAACCGGTTACGGGGAGATCTTTCGTCTGTTTCTCCCTGTTTTGCAGTTTCGCAGTAAAATCGGGCCACAATGTCGCAAAGGTCTTGCCGTCCTCTTCCTTGATAGCGCCTTTGGGAAGATAGAACGAATACCCTGCAAACTCCGAGTCATCGGGCATCCTGAATAAAATGCTCTTCGGGTATTCACCGAGCTTGTGAACGCCGACAAGTTCAACGGTGATCTTCTTTTTTTCTTTTGTGGGCTCTTCTGTCTTTTCCGTTTGAGCTGTGTCTGCGGGAATGGCCTCCTGCTTTACCGTTTCAGGCTTATCTTCTTTGGCGGCAAGGTGCTTTTTCCCATACGCTTCATCGATGTACTTTTGCGCGGCTTTGGCGGACGGGAAATCATAGCGCCCCTGCGCCCACCTGCCGTCCTCGACGTCGTAACCGATCGCAACGATGTAATCGTCAAGCGTGTCGGTCTGACGATGTACGATCGCAATGTTTCGATCACTGCCGTCTTTTTCGATCTTGAGGACGGGATAACCCCGGGCTGTCGTTTTCTTGTATTTGGCCGGTTCTTGCTCTTGCTGTTCCTGCATTCGGAGCCGATCTTCACGGAGCCCGAAAAGGTTAATGAGTGCTTCGGCAGTCTCATTCTTTTCGCCCGTGAAGAAGTCTTCTGTCACCGTCTCCCAATACCAACCCTCTACAGGTTCCGCCTCGCTGCCGAGATCCTCCTCGTTGTACTTTCCGGTCAAAAAGTCTCGGATGATCTGCTCTGTCTCCTCTTCCGATCCACCCTCCAAACGGATGACCATATAGGTCTTGTTGGCAGCGATCGCGCCGTCGTAGCGATTCGCCTTCGCGTCGAAGTTTTCATCCAGTTTGTGAAGCTGCGAGCGGGTATAGATGTAGTTCTCCTCTTTCAGTCCCTTCCAGTTATAGATGAGACCATAGATCGATTCGTGGTACCCATTCAAATATGCCGGCGTCTCGACTTTTTCTTTTTCCATTTCCTTGTAGCAATGCAGCGTTGCAAGGCAGTCCTCAAGGCTGTTGTGTGCGCCTCGCTCGGTCCATTCATAGCCGTACCATGCCGCACACGTCGAAAGTTTCTGCCATCTGTAGTCCCCTCTCTCCTCGCTCCATTCGCCGTAGATCGGGGCAAAGTCTTGCATGACGTCAACGATCTTCTGCCCTTCTGCTCGCTGCCAGCCCGCCGCTTGCAGGAAACGGAGATCGTATTCGGTGTTGTAACCGACGATCGTCTTAGCGCGCCTCATGATGTTCCCGATCGCCGCCATTTCCGATTGAATGCTCGGCGCGTTGGCGACCATCTCAGGGGAAATATGGTTGACTTCTTCCGCTTTCGGCCAGCTTTCCGTATGCTCGGGCTTGAGATAACTGTTATAAAGCGTGTTGCCGTCACCGTCGATGATGGAGACCTGCAAAAGCTCGTCTATGGACGCATCGAGACCCGTCGTCTCGGTATCCACAACGATAAGGTCAATGGGTTCTGTGGGCAGAGGCTGCTGCTCTTGTTCCTGCCGTTTTTGTTCTTCTGTTGCTTCCATGATCGCTGCATGATGGCGCTCACAATAACTCCTGATAAAATCCGCGGTGTCTCCGTAACTGTTGACGCTGGCGTAATCATCACCGATGAAATCATAATAAAGTCCCGCGAGGATACTTCCGCGTTCCTCATAGAGCGCCCTATAATAATCTTTATCGATATAGTCATTCAGTACACCGTCTTTGATCGTCTCTTTCAGCTCCGTCAAGACGTGGATCTTATAATTCTCCCGGAAAATATCTTCCGCCGACATGGAAAGAACGCTGGCCTTATATGCCTCAAATTCGGCATCTACACTCTTGATGACCTCTTCCTCGTAGTTGATCTGTACAGCCGGCATCTCCATTTCTGTCGTCTGCTCTGTTTCTTCGGCGGCAGCTTTTACGATCTTCTTTACATGATCCGTGACACTATTGATCAGAACGGGATGCGACGTGAGTAAGCAATTTAACCTTGTCTGTTCGCTTTCGGAGATCTCGATTCCTACGGCCCACTCCTGATTTTCACGGCTGTATCTTTGATCGTATGTGTGCTCACGCAGCGTTGTCGCGAGGATGTATTCCACGCGCTCCGCGCCGAAATCTTCGATGATCTGCGGCAGAAAGCTGCTGTCAAGATGCGATCCGTCATAGTGTTCTCGGATCCCGTTATCGAGCGCGTCTTTACAAGCCTCATCGGCTCGGCGAGAGGCGCGCAGTATCCCGCGCTCGTCATGTTCCCGCGCGTAGTCTCCCGTCTGCCGATAGATCGGGACGTCACGATAACTTACGGCCTGTTCATTGGTTTTCGGCATGGTCTCCTCCTCTTTTTTTGTGGTTACTTGTTCCATTTTCGGTTTTTTACGGCCATCTTGCGCTTTGAGGTATGCAGCTTGATATTCCTTGCAATATTCCTCGATGGGTGCATCAAGCAGCGTTCTCCACTTCTCAAAAAACCGCTCTTTTTGTTCCACGGTAAGATCCCTGTAACGGGTCCTTCGCTCGAGCTCAGGGATCGCGTCCGCGTCGGCAGAGTAGGCGTCGAAGAACGGATTTTCTTTCGTGAGAATGCCTTTATCGATCATTTCACGGAAGGCAATACACGCGGCGACATCCTCTTCAAAGCAAAGATATTGTCCGAAACTTTCTCCTTCCCGTCTCGCTGCCGGAGACAGGATATAGGCTGTAAGCTGCCGGTCGATCATCACGCCGCCATGCCCTGCGGTGCTGACGTCGTAGATGCCGGGCGCGATCGTATAGCAATGCTCTACCTCGCCCCAAAGCGACGTCTCGGGCTCGCTCTCCCAAGCTCGGCCCTTATATTCCTCAAAGGCAGCGGCCTCCCCTTCCGTCAGTAGAGTGAATGGGTCATGCGGCCTGTTTGCTGTTGTCTGCGGCGCGGCCGAAGCGTCCTCCACGTCCTCTTTTTGCTCCGTGAGCTCTCCCCTCTGCACTTTTGCACGGCTTTCAAAGTATTCTTGAGCCGCATGGCGGTCGTTAAACGTACGGAAATTAGAGGCATCGATGGCGTCAATGGCATCGTTGTTTGGATAAAGGGTGTCAAGATCGATCTGATCGCCCGCGTGGAGCACGATATTCTTGCTGATCTTTGGTGAAGCGGTAACGACGTACCATTCACCGTCGAGATCACCACCGTATTCAGCGTTTTCGAGCAACAGCATTCCCGTCATCGATCGGCCGTTTCCGAACGATATGTCATCCTGCACGGCAAGGACGTTGAGGGAGGCATAGGGATCGGGCAGTCCGAGCGGATTTTCATCCAAAAACGCTTCGCGCTCTTCTTGCTTCGCTGCTTCGCTCATACGTTCTTCCAAAATCGGCCGCAGGACGTCATCGCAGAAGTAGTTGTCGTACCAGTCGTCATAGTCCGTGCCGCCCTTGCTCTCATCGAACGCGCTGCGCTCGAAGTGGAATTTGAGGTCTCCGAGAAGATCTTCCACGTCATCCCGCGAGAAATCGCGCGTGCGGCCGTTGAGCCAACGCAGCTCGTTCAGCCCAAGTTGGACGTATTCTACGAGGCCTTCACGTTCCGCGTATCGTCTCAGACTGTCTTTGAGAACTCCTGCGGGAAGCTCACGGACAAGCTCCAAACGCAGCCTGTCCTTTGCCCACACGTCCTGCCCCGTCGGAAGATCTGCATAGAGATAGTTCGTCTGCTCGTCAAGGATCCGCAGCGCATCGGGATAGAGATACTCTTCCACCCCGGAGAGCTCTTCTGCACCATGCCGTTCGAGCTGCGCTATCTGCCATTCGCAATTCCCGAGCATATCTGTTAAGATCTCATCGCTGTAATTTGCCTCACCCGCATCCTCAAGGAAGCTCTGTACGGCACGCAGGATATAGAGGCGTGCGGCCATATAATCTTTCCCGTCGTCGGAGGTTATAAATGCTTCCCATTCGCTTTGCTTGACGGCATAGACCCTGTCGGGATCATCGAAGTCACTCATGGATACCATTTGCTCTTGCCTGTCCTGATACCCATAGGCGGTGAGGGCGTCCATGCGCACAAACAAGCGCGCCGTCTCGTTGCGGATCAGAAGGTCGTCATCTGCAAATTTCAGCACCTTGCGAGTAAATTCTTCGAGCTGTACTCTGTCTGGCAACAGAATATTTCTTCCTTCGTTCGTGGGCATTTCTTCTTGTACCTCCGACTCATTTGAGCCTTCTGTCCTCGCGGGAAGCCCCAAAGACTCTCTTAGCGCACTCTCCATATTCTCGATGGCATCCTCGATTTCCTGCGGGATCGGTGTTTCTGCGCTGCTCTCCGTCTCAACGGATTCATTGAGGGTATCATTTTCTTCTTTTGTGGCTTCTACGGCTGTATCTTCCTCTCCGGCTTCTACAGCCCCGCCTGTTTCGTCGTCTACAATGACTTCCTCATGGCGGTTGAGGTCGAGTTCCGCGTTGAGCTGCGCCTGTTCGGACAGCAGCTCTTTCAGCCGTTCCGTATGCTCAAACGGCTTTTTCACCTCTTCTTTGGCGATCTCAAAGTCGTTTTGCATCTGTTCAAGCCGCATTTCGAGACGCCGGACGCGGTCCGGGAAGTCGGCAAAGAAATTATCGAGCCTGACGATATTGCCGGACGGGCTGTCGGCAAGATCTGTTATGTATTCGCCCGCGCCTTTGATCACGCACTCACGCTCCAACTTTAAGACGTTGAGAGGTTTCGCGGCAATTTGGAACCCACGATAAACAGCGATCGAGGCGTCGGGGATCGGGGTAAAGATCGCTTCCGTGAGGGCCTGCCCGCCCTCTTTGCGTGCCGTGTATCTCTTGCCTTTTACGGTGATCTCAAACTTATCATCCTCACGGGGATGCGCTTTCAGCGTTTCAAAGTCTTTTTGCGCGCGTTCCACCAACAGCTCTTGCCGTTGGATGCGTTCGGGATAGCCCTTCCTGATCTCATCCTGCAACTCGAAGAGACGTTTCTTATAACGCCCTTCGAGCAGCCGCAGCCGGGAAACTTCCGCATCCACTTCCATCTTGCGCTTGATCTTGGGGTTTGCCGCCGTGATCGCTTTGATTTCGGCGTAGGAAAGTGTCGTCTCGTCGATGTCCTCCGCCTCCCGAACGTACAGATCGCCGCGCGTGATCTGCGATATAAAGCGCTGCTTGTTTTCGAGGATCTGATAGGAGTAAGAGTCGAATGTGCGCTGTGTCACATAGGTGAAGATCTTCACGTCTTCATTCTCGTTACCCTGACGGACGATGCGCCCCTCCCGCTGTTCCATGTCTGCGGGGCGGTACGGCGTGTCGAGATGGTGAAGCGCCACGAGCTTCTTTTGCAGGTTTGCTCCTGCGCCGCATTTTTCTGTGCTGGCGATGATGACGCGCACCTTCCCCTCGTTCAGCTCGTCAAAGAGGGTTTGCTTTTCTTTTTCGTTCTTTGGGTCGTGGATATAAGCGATCTCTTCTTTCGGGATCCCGCGGTGCACGAGTTTATACTTAAGCTCGTTGTAGACATCAAAATCCGTTCCCGGCACATAGTCTTCAAACTTTTTTTTGGGAGTTGAGAGGTCACAGAAGATGATCTGCGTGCCTTGAATGTCGATGGTGTCTGCCCATATCTCAAAAACACGTTTTGCGCATTCGTTGAGTTTATTTCCTGCTTCGTCCTGCCCGTTTTCCGCATAGAGACGGGGATCGAGCGCGAGCTTTTTGCCGTCCGAGGTAATGCGCAGCATATTGTCGATGTGCGGATCGACGCCGCCGCTATTGATGCGCTCGGCGCGCGCTGCGATCTCCTCCGCAAAGGCGATGACCGTTTCGGACGGCGTCAGATTGATGACAACGTGCTCGGCGGCAGGGACGTCCAACTTGACCATGTCGGCGGTCTGAACGTCGGCAAAGGAGCGATAGAGCGTCATGAGCTCAGGCAGGTTGGTAAACTTTGCAAAGCGCGTCTTTGCGCGGTATCCCTGCCCGCTCGGCGCAAGTTCCATTGACGTGACCGTTTCACCGAAGTTGGCCGCCCAGTTGTCAAAGAACGGCATCCCGAGCTCTTTCAGCGTGGTAGGCTGCAAGTATGTCTGCATCGTGTACATTTCGGTCATGCTGTTGGAAACAGGTGTTCCGGTCAGGAACACAACGCCGCGATCATTGCCGTGAAGCTCTTGCAAATATTCACATTTCAGCTTTAAGTCTGTTGCCCGCTGACTTGCCGCCGAGGAAATTCCCGAGACGTTATTCATCTTTGTGAACAGGAAGAGATTTTTGTAATAGTGCGACTCGTCCACAAACAGGAAATCAACGCCAAGTTCCTCAAAGAGCAATACGTTGTCTTTTTTCTCCGCATTCATCAGCTCTTTGAGCTGTTTTTCCTTGTTCTTTTTGATGCGTTGGAGGTTTTTGACGGCTCCATCGGGCTGCCCTTTCTCTTCCCATGTCTGTTCGATACAGGCTTCGATGTTCCCGATCTCTTCCCGCATCTTGCGGATCTGCCGTTCGGGCGAAATAGGGATCTTAGCAAAGGACGACTGCGCGATCAGGATGCCGTCCCAATCGCCAAGCGCGACCTTCGAGACAAACCGCTTGCGGTTGTCCTTTTCTAAATCTTCTTTTGTGGCTACAAGGATCTTTGCAGCCGGATACAGCCTGCGCCAATCTCCCGCCCATTGCTCGACGAGATGATTCGGCACCGCGACCATTGCTTTCTGACAGATACCGAGCTGCCGCATTTTCATGATAGCGGAGATGGCCGTAAAGGTTTTACCGCTGCCGACGACGTGATGAAGCAGCACGCTGCCGTCGCTTGACACGATGCGTTCCACAGCGCTTCTCTGATGCGGACGAAGTTCGATCTCGGGGTTTTTCCCGGGGAAACGCAGATAGCTTCCGTCGTAACTCGGCAAACGCAGCCGGTTGAAACGGAGATTGTACGTTGTCTCCAAGTCCTCGCGACGCTCGGGGTCTGCGAAGATCCAATCTACAAACTCTTCTTTGATCTGATTCTGCTTATCACGGGCAGCAAGCGTCTCTGTCTGATTGATGACACGCCTTTCTTTGCCGTCTTCTTTGATGGTATCGTAGATCGTTGTCGCTCGCAGATTAAGAGCATCCTCAAACAGGCGGGCAGCGGGTGCGCGTTCCGTCCCATATACATGCTTCTGCCGATAGTCCGTTTGCCCTTTCACGCTCCCCCACTGGTCCAGACGCCATGAGCTGTCAAATGCGTTGTAGAAGATCTCCACTCCGTCGCGGAGATGGAACGGTACCTCGACGAGCGTGCAGAAGAATTGCTCGTAATACTTTTTATCGATCCACGGCGCGCCGATCCGCACTGCAATGTCGCTTGCGCTGATGCGCTCGGGCTGCACGGCCTGCAGCGCTTCTACATTGCGTTTGAAGCTTGGATCTTCCGCACTTTTTGCGGTTGCTTCTGCAAGTTTCGTGACGACGTCGCCCGCAAGATATTCGCTCGCGGTCACAAACCCGGAGTATTTGTCTCGCTCTGTTTTTGCGGGATCGCGGAAAACGGCACTTTCAAGCTCAGAGAGAACGGTATCATAGTCCTTGCCCGTAAGCTCTTCGATGTACGCAATGTCCACTCTGCCGCGCTCGTTCTTTGAGATCTGCATTGCCTCGTAGCAGTCTTTGGTCTCTGTCGGGACAATGTACGGACGCACTGTGCGTTTTGAGAAAATATCGGCCTTTGTATAACTCTCCCCTTCCGCGTTTTCCGCGGCAAAGAGGAAGGCGCTTTCGGCATCGTCACGGAACAGCCGCACGTTGGTCTGCGTGTTGAGCGGCCCGTATGCTTTGACAAAGGCGTCATAGCGGGCATTCAGGCTTACCTGCATGGCGGCAAGCACCTCATCGGAACAGCCTTGCGCTTGCAGATCGAGGATATGACGGAGCTCATCCTTCAAGGCGATCATGGCAGAAATACGTTCGACCGCGTCTTTTGGCTTCGAGGGCGTTCTTTCTTCCATCGTGTCGCCGATGCGCTGATAGACCTTGCCGCGGATGACGGTAAAGCACCCTTCTTTGATGTTGTAATCTGTTTCGATCTTCTCTGCTTCGGGTTGCTCTTCCGTCTGATCGCGGGCCGTGAAGATCTCCCGCGGCAAATTCTGCGCCGCCTCTGCAATCGCAGCGCCGAGCTCCCGCCCGTCGGGCTTGACGGTGATGTCCATCCCGCCGTAAAGGCCGGTCTCAAAAGCGAGCGTGCCGAGGACCATCTCGGGATGCTCCACAAAGTAGGCGTTGAGCCGCATTCCGTCTGCGTTTTCAGCAAGGCCGATCCAGCGTTCACACGAAAGATCTTGCACCTTTTCTACCCGCTTGCGGAAGAAGAGAATATCCGCAACGGCTTCCGTTCCTGCTGTCGATTTGAATGCATTGTTGGGCAGTCTGATCGCGCCGAGGAGCTCCGCCCGCTCCGCGACGTATCGACGGGCGCTCTCGTTTTGCTTATCCATCGTGCCTTTTGATGTGATGACGGCGACGATCCCGCCCGCGCGCACCTTATCGATAGACTTGGCGAGGAAATAATCGTGGATGCGGAAGTTATAGCGGTTATAGGCGCTGTCAAATACGCCGAAGCCGCCGAACGGTACGTTGCCCACGACGATGTCAAACATCCCGTCGGGAAAAGACGTGTCCTCGAAGCCTTTGATCTGCACATTGATATCGGGATATAACTTCGCGGCGATCCTGCCCGTCACGCGGTCAAGTTCCACGCCGTACCGCTGTGCGCCCTCTGCGATCTCGGCGGGCATATAGGCAAAGAAATTCCCCGTACCCATTGCGGGTTCCAAGATACGGTTCCCGCCCTGTACGCCGAAACGCTGCAAAATGTCATACATTCCCACAATGACTTCCTGCGGCGTATAGAAAGCGGAGAGCGTGCTCGCCTTTGCCTGTTCATAGTCCTCGGCAGACAAAAGCCCCTTGAGTTCTTCGTACTCCTTTGCCCATGCGGCGTTGTGCGCATCAAACGCCTGGGGCAGCCCTCCCCATCCGACATAGCGGGAGAGAGTTGATCTTTGTTCCTCAGTCGCCGTAATGTTGTGCGCGTCCAAGAAGTTCACGAGCCTGATAGCCGCGACGTTGTTGCGGTATCTTGCCTTAGGTCCGTTGCCGCTCGCCTCTTCCGCAGCCGCGGAGGCAGCATGGTTTTCTTCGTCCTGCTGCGTTATTTGTTCTTCGTACCCTTCATCGCCTTCCTGAATCTCATAGTTCGGGCAAAAAGCATAGAAAAACGTCGTATCGATCCCGCGCTCGTCGATCTCCACGTCCGCGACTTCTTCGCGGTTTAGGATCTCTTCACGCACAAGGTCTATGTGTTCCCGAACAAACGCCTCATCCTCTCCGAGATCGGCATACTCCACGAGCCAAACGGTATCCAACGTTGACTGAGTTCCCTCGGAAACGATGCTCTCAACAATGCGTTTTACTTGCTGTTCGACGCCGTTCAGCTTTTCGCAGTACTTTTCGTGAAATTCCGCATGGATATACCATTCGTCGCTATCGGCCGCCTTGACTTCCTCCCGCGTGAGCAATGCTTCTTTGAACTCCTCGCAATGTGCGCGGACATACTCCTCGTCCTTTCCAAACGTGCCGAAGTAGTATGAGTACTTACCGCTTTCCGTGTTTCGCGTGCCAAGCGCCACCATTTGCTCAACGATTTCGGCATAGTTGTTTGTTCCCTGTCGTTCTTCTTTGTGGTCTTGCAGAATATACGCGCCGCGGTCGATCATATCGCCGATCAGACTTGCAAAGGCACGCCATGTCAGATTTGCCTCGAACACGATCTTACCGTTCTCGCCAAGCTCGTGCAGACGTACCCCCTGCGAGGTGATGTACTGCGCGAAATATCCGTCTCCGGTCTCGATGCTGTAACCGTACTCGTCACAGACGGCTGCCGCAAAGTCGGTCGAATTTTTGTCGCCGGAATATGCCGCCATGATACGCTGCTTCCTTACCTCGATCGCGCCGTTGACGACGCGCTCGATAAGGGACGAAAGCCGCTGCGACTTTTCTTCCTCTGCTTTCCGTTTCGCCTCATGCTTCTCGCGGTATTCCTTTATCTCTTCTTCGCCGAGATACTTGTTTTCGTCAATGAGATCGGCAATGCGGTTTGCTGCTTCGTTCCACGAAAGGAAGAACTCATTTTCCCGATGCCCTATCTGACGTTCATACCATGCACGGATCCCCCGTCCGTCATGTTCTTCACTGTCTCCGTTTGTCCCATGATGGCCGCCGATCCCATATTCGCTCCGTAAGAAGGCGGCAAACTGTTTTACGGATGGGTTTGTCCGATAATACTCATGGATTCGGAATTTTCCATCTTCAACCCCCGATCCGTAAAGCAGGGTGCGTTCGATAAGCTGCTCTTTCCCCGACTTTTCTTCGGCTTCCGCAAGGTCAAACAGGGAGAGCTGCAGCTTTTTTCTGCGGCGTCTCTCCTGAATGCCTGGCTCATACTTTTCTGTGGGTTGCCCTTGATTTTCATCCTCTTCGGACGAGAACATGGCGGGATCGTCAAACGGGTTGGGCTCTGAAGCCGCTTCGGAAACGGATATGACGTCTGAAGAACGTTCCTGCGCTGCTTTATTTGCGGCAGGAAAGAACTGTTTCTCTTCTCCGTCCGGGGCGAGCACGACGGCGCGGAACTGCACGAGCTTGTCTATGAACTGCGACGCGACATGATAAGGAAAGCCAACCATCGGCACGCGCCCTTCCGTTCCCATGCTGCGAGAGGTAAGCGTGAGGCCGATCGCGTTCGCGGCCTCCACGGCGCGATCGCCGAGGATCTCGTAAAAATCACCTAAGCGATCAATGATAAAAGCATTCGGATATTGCTTTGCGATCGCCTGATAGCGGCGGTAGCGTACCGTTTCCCCCACGTCGGGGACCTCGGGAATTTTGACTTCATAGTTTTTCAAATCCATTTTTTCCTCGCTCATCGCTTTAATTCTCGAATATCGTACCAACCGCCCGCAACTGCCTTGTTTACAGAGCGAATTTTACCGATCTCGTCATCCTCATAAAACTCATTCAGACGGCAGATGATATCAATAAGCTTATCGTTTGAGATCAGATGCTTGTTGAGATAAGCATTCCGCAGAAATTGTTTCAGCACATCTCTCAATTCACCGGTTACGCCCATCTCAGTCATGATCTCATCATGACTTTTCAGGATCTCAAACACTCGATCGTTTTTGATCACTTTCCCTTTCCATTTCTTTGCCGTGTCTTTTCTTATCCTGCACTCATAGCACCATATGTAAAATATTGCTTCCTGAACAGGATCGTTTAAGTCGCATCCCCTCTCGCCCCATCTGAGGAGTTCTTCATCGGACATTTTTTCAAACGCTTGGCGCGCCATTTCTTTTTCTTTATATATTTCTTTTTCTTTCTTTCTTTCTTTTGTATAATCTGTACTTATATCTGTATCTATATAGATGGGGTGCTCATTTTGAACATCCCGTTGCTCAAATTGAACACCCCGGGTGTCCAATTTGACGACCCTCTCCCCCCCGGGGGGTATGGGGTGTTCATTTTGAACACCCCCTGAAATAGCGGAGTCAAGGTCGACAATAGAACGAAAACTATTAGAAAGTCCGGCTCTCTTATTGCGCTGTGTTTTCTCGATATACCCGAGTTCTTCCAAGCGCAGCAGACTCCTTCTGATCGTAGGCAGCGATGTCCCGGTAAATTCGGACATGTATGCTAAACTGCCCTTAAATTCACTTGCTCCGTCCTGGGAGAAGGAATAAATGATCGAAAATACGATAAGATCTGAACCTCTGAGCTTAAGTTCGTTTATCATCCACCCAAAAACCGTATAAAAATTCTCATTCTTAACCATTTTTTTACCTCTGCTTTGTCCGTGCTCCTTGTCCGTACAATTTGTCCGGACAACGGATGCGCTTGTAGTTTGTTCATCAGGAAAATAGAGCTTATTAGCATCGTCTTTATACAAAGTTGTATTGTTTTCATCTTCTAATACGTCGCTCCTCTCCTCACAGAGGGGTATGGGGTGTTCAAATTGAGCACCCCCTGCGGAGAGGCGGTCAAGATCGACAACGGAACGAAAACTATTAGAGAGGCCGGTGCTTGAATTACGCTGCGTTTTCTCGATATATCCTAGATCTTCCAAATGCGACAGGCTTCTTCTGATCGTGGATTGCGATGCTCCTGTACAGCCGGACAGATAGGCCAAGCTTCCCTTAAATTCGCTCTCTCCGTCTTGTGAAAAAGAATAAATGACTGCATATACGATCAGATCTGTTCCACTTAACCTCAAGTCGTTCAGCATCCATCCGAAGATGGTATAGTAATTCTCGTTTTTGACCATTTTCTCACCTCAACCCCATCCGTATATTTGTCCGTACGTTTGTCCGTACAGACGATCAATCAAACCGTTCGATAAATTTCCTGCAAGCAATCGTTTTCTTGCGGACATTTGCATCGGGCGAACATGTCCATATATCGCACTTGTGCCTGATCCGCTTTCCTGATTTTGACGGATACGCGACACAGTGACTGCATTGAAAGCAATGTTTCCCCTCAAGCGATCCGTTGACGTCCTGCATCGTCAGATACTTCTTTCCGTGCTGGCCGATTTCCTCCACCGGAGTTTCTCCCCCAAACAAATCAAGCTGTAAATAGTCCATAGGCTTACCTCACAATAAAATAATCTGTATCAAAAATACGCAAATGCTATTGACATTTAATAACATTTGTGCTATAATGTAATAGCAAAGGAGAATAATGCAATGCCTGTAATATCGCGTTTCTATGGAATGATCGTAAAGATGTATTTTCTTGCATCTGAACATAACCCGCCTCATATTCATGTGGTTTATGGTGAGTCTCTTGGCGTGATCGATATCCGTACAGGATCGATGCTTGTCGGGGATCTTCCGAACAAGGCTTTATCTATCGTAAAGGAATGGGTCGGGATTCATCGAGAAGAACTTCTCCAAATGTGGGAAACGCAGAATATCGTCCCGCTTCCCCCCATTGAATAAACGTAAGGAGGATTTCGCAATGTTCCATAAAATCACTTCTCTTGCTGCGCTACCGGATTACATTCTGCTCGTCGGATTTGCGAATGGTGATTTCAAACAGTTCGATTTGAAACCGCTCATGAACAAATATCCGCCTTTTGCCGCGCTTAAAAATGTAAACGGCTTATACGAGCAGGTCAAAATTGATGCCGGCGGCTTCGGACTTGTTTGGAATGACGAGCTTGATCTTTCATCCGAAGGCATTTACGAACAAGGTCTTTCCTGTCAGCCACCTGAGGATATCGAGGCGTATCGGAAAGCGCTGCTTTCCGCGTTGGTTTCTGCCCGAAAAAATGCCGGCCTTTCGCAGAAACAGCTGGAAGTTTTATCGGGCGTTGCCCAACCCTGCATTGCAAGAACAGAAACCGGAGCTACGGATCCTAAATTATCTACTGTTCTAAAAATGCTGGAGCCATTGGGCTTAACGCTATCCATTACCCCCATTTAATTCTCTCAAGCAGCAGCTTTCGACTGCTGCTTTTGTGTTTTTTTGAAATTAGAGGTGCATATTAAAATTCGTGTCCGTACAATTGTACGGACACGAACGTATGTATCAAGGCTTTTCAGTTTCGCGGACTTGTTCTTCCATAAAGCGGCGCAGCTCGGATGACGCCGAGACGCCTTTTCGCTGACAATCCTCAACGAAGGTCCGCCACAGATCTTCATTTACCCGAAGGTCTACTTTCATGGTTTTCTTTGTGGATTCTACCGGGATGACGCTCGATGTGATCAATGCGCGCGTCGTTCCCTGAGTGCTGTTCGCTCTCGCTTTGAAATTTCCGAGTGCCATCTTATGCCTCCATTTCCAAAGTCTTTAAGATCTCATCGCAGAGATGTTCATAGTCCTGTGCGACACCCGAGTTAGGCGCATACTCCAAAATGCTCTTGCCGTAAGAGGGCGCGTCAGCCGCCGCGACGCCGACACGGATCTCCGAGTGAAATACTCTGCCGCCGCGCTCTTCGGCGATGCTTCTGACATATTCTACGGCCTCCCGCGTGCTCCTGCGGCGCGGGTCTGCCATCGTCACCACATAACCGAGCACGCCGATCTCCGGCTTGTCCCGCTGGATCTCCGTCACGCTGTCGAGCAGCAGGTCGATGCCTTTGAAGGAATTAAACTCCGGCTTAAACGGGATCAGAATATAGTCGCTCGCCACGATGACGTTGATCGTCGTAATGGACAGCGATGGATTGCTGTCGATGATGATATAGTCATAAAGGTCACGGTACTTCCTGAGCGCTCTGTCGAGAAAGCGTTCTCTTCCGTACTTCGGCGCAAGCCGTGTATTCGCCTCTTCGAGGCCGATGTCCGAAGTAATGATGGAGAGATTGTGCGTGAGCACGGTTTCTTTCGCTTCAATGCCCTTATCGAGGCCGAGAAGCCGCAGCGCTTCCGGGTAATCGGGATTTTCATCCTCAAGCCCGTATGACGTCGTAAGATGCCCCTGAGGATCAAAGTCAACGAGCAGTACTTTCTTCCCGCGGCGGGCGAACCCGTCTGCCAATGCCATTGCGGTCGTCGTCTTGGCGACACCGCCCTTCTGATTTACCAACGATATGATCTTCATTTTGTCACTCCCTTTGTACTTTGTCCGTACATTTGTACGGACGTTTTTGTTATAGTCTTGCGCTTGTTACGCTGTTTATCGCCTCGATGATGATCTCATTTAGTCTACTGACCATCTTAAAGGTCACGTCGTCGGCGAACTCACTAAGGAAGTTCGCTTCAATTCGTTTTGCTGTGGTCTCGATCTCTTTCTTCAACCCGTCGCGCAGCTTGACGTTCTCGGTCTTAAGTTCCTCAAACCTCGCAATGATGTCCTGTTTTGCAAGTAGGCTGCAATGATTCTGACTTTCATACGGGCAACCGTCGCAGATCGCAATACCATCGCCGCAGGATCTCAGCGCATTCAGGATCTGTTCATCTGTCATCTTTTCTTGCCTCGATATCTATCGATATTACAAAGTAATCGCTTATGAGTGCAAGCTTCTGCTGTAATTCGTTATGCGCCCGATTCGTTATCGCTGCCGTCCTTTTTCACTCTTCCTGTGTCTGAGATATGGCGAAAGTACTTTTCCATTTGTTCATCCTCGCGAGATGCGAGGATGAGCGCACAGTAGACGCCAAAAAGCAAAGTAACTATGGTGAAACATCCAAATGCGATCAGGAGGATTCCCCACCACGGCATTTTATCTTCCCCCTCTTCCATAAATAAAACAGCACAACAAATGCGGCAACTCCAAGGACAAAAGCGACACCTGTCGAGATCGCAACGGCTTTCCAAACGTTCGTTTCGCTGGCTTCCGATAAAGTTTGAGCTTCAATGAGCCTTTCGTATGTAACACCGCAGTTCTTGCATTGATAGATCTGCTCTCCGGGCAGATCGTTTTCAGGCTCTTTGTTATATGTGAGCTCATAGGAATGTCCCAAGGCCGGGATCTCCTCTTGTGCGCTCAAGACTTCTCCGCAAACAGAACACACACTTCCTTCTGTCAAACCGGAATTGGTACATGTTGCGTCTTCAGCCGAAATCTTTATCGCCGAATGGCCCGTTTCTTTGAGGACGGATGTCTCAGTCACGCCGCAGGAAATGCATTTGAGCTGCTGCTCGCCTTTTTCTGTGCAAGTAGGCTGCTCGGTTATTTCGGCTTGTCCCCAAATATGGATTCCGGCATCCACTTCCTCTTTTTCGGTTTCGCCGCAGATCCTGCAAAAACGCATCTTGATCCCCGATTCGTCACAGCTGGTTCGCATATCCATCCAGTCATACCAGCTATGCTCCTGCTTAGGAAGTTCTTCATATGTAGTATAGCCGCAGCGCGAACACGTATCGTAAGCGTTCCATCCGATCTCCGTGCATGATGCAGCTTTTCCGGCATAATGCGTAAGATCATGCTCGAGAGCTTCTTTCAGCACCCTGCCGCATACGGTACACACCTGATCTTCCGTACACGTTGCCTCCGGCCCGGGGGTATGTTCGAGTTTGGCATCAGGCAATCCGATCATTCTTTCATAATTCCCTCCGCAGCGAGTACATCCATGCCAATGCATAATCTCGTCTGACGACCATTCGTCTGATCGTTCATGCACGCAAACTTCATCGGATCCAGCCTCGATCGCGTTTGCCGTTATCTTCGTGTTGTTTGCAGGAACGGTAGATGTTCCACATGCTGCAATTGCGATCAGCCCGATAGCCAATGCAAAAATGCTCTTCAACTTTGCCTTCATAATACACTCCCTATGTCTCATCAGGCAGATGAGTTGTGCCGAAAGCCCGACCCGACCGGGCTGCATTCCTATGGTTTCGGCATGTTGTACGGACACTTGTCCGTACGGATATATGGTTTGGAGGAGAGATTTCATACTCTACAGAAGAGATCTCCTCTGTAGAGTTCAGGAGATGATCAGCTGAGCCTGCTTTTTTGCCACATATACAGAGCTCGGCTGTGTACGGACAGTTGTCCGTACAGGAAAACAAGTGGAGGGACATTTTCAGCCGAAGGCCTGACTTGCACAGGCAGCACGCTTAATGGCTTCAGCGTGGTGTACGGACATTTGTCCGTACAAAGAATGAGGTAAGAGAATATGGGTGCCGAGGATCTGACTTGAACAGATCGCATCCGAGATGGCCTCGGCGGTTTTGGCGCGGAAATTCGGAAAAACTCCCGCGCAACTATAAGGGATTGGGAAAATGATCCTGCACTTGCGGTAAGCAGGGCCTACCGCAAGATAGGGAGTGAACCGAAAGCCCGACTTGAACAGGCAGCACCCCATCGGTGGTTTCGGCATATTGTACGGACGATTGTCCGTACATAAGTAAATCATGCGGCTCTTGTGAGCCCGCCTGCCATCGAGAGACAGGAGATCGTTCCCATCTCGCTGTTTGCCTCATAGCTGCGGTTCCAAACGTATGCAAGCACATGATGCTGTGCAATGTTGGATCGAAGCAGCCATTCCCAATCTTCGGGATCGTCCGGTACAAGCAGGAAATTATAGCAGTCGCCGAAGACCATCTCGCTATGAATGACGGCATAGACGAGGCACTTGTACTTCTTTTCGATCTCCTTCAGCTTGACAAACACGTCCTCGTTCCCGGGCGCGGGATAGCCGTAGAGGTTTTCAAACACATACACTTTGTCGTTTTGCTCGAAATCCTCGATGTAAGGCTTTGCCGCTTGCAGCCCTCTCAGGCACGCAAGGGCTTGTTCTTTCTTTTCCGCTCTTGTCGTTCTTGTGGTCTTTTCCATAAATATCACTCCCTGTTTTCGTTACAATTTCGCACCTTCAAGATGCGTTTCTGATGAAGCGTGCAATAAGCGTATGCGTGCGTCATTCCGATCGCATGATAGTTTCACGGCTGATAATAGGTATGCCATACGCGCCGCTCATGATAAGGACAAGATCTGCAATCTTTGACTTTCATTTTTGTGTTGTCCGTACACTTGTCCGTACGCTACCAACGCCAAGGGATAAGGACCGTACCGAGAAAGGATAAGATCCCGCCGATGAGCCAAAGCAGTCCGCAGAATGCATGAACGAGGATCCACCAAAGCACACGCCCTGTCGTTACAAACACACTCTTTACCGTTACCTTCTTCATGGTTTCCCTCCTTCTGTACGGACAACTGTCCGTACAATTACTTTTTATTGCCGGCAAGCACCAACTCTTCTTCGTCCGGATGATTGTCACAGAGCCAATCGATCGAGACGTTGAGCAGGGCTGCGATGCGCCTAAGATACAGCATAGACGGTTCCCGCAAACCGCTTTCAAGAAACGAGTATGATGTCTGCGAGATGCCGATCTTTTCCGCAACTTCTCGCTGCGTCATTTTGGCATTGATCCGAGCTGTTTTCAAACGGTCACAAAACAACTTCAGAGCCTCCTTTTATTCAAAAATTACAGAGTAATATTTGACGGGTAAAAAATTCGCGCCAACAATAGTTGGTTAATTGCATTGTATCACCAATTTTAGTTGGTGTCAATACTTTTGCCAAAAAAAGTTGGTAAAATATCTACGAGGATACATATATGTATTTATTTGATGTTAGACTGAAAGAACTTCGTCAAGAACACAAACTTTCTTTGCAGCGGTTAGGCAACATAATCGGTGTATCTGATACCGCGATTATGAAATGGGAAGGTAAGCAAGCTGAACCTAAGGCAAGCTATATTATTGCACTTGCAACATACTTCAACGTCTCTGCCGATTACCTTCTCGGGCTTGAGGATGAAACGGGAGCCAAAACCTATCAATCAGGACAGTACGTCATAAAACAAGATCAATCCAAATAACTTCTCCACCCCTTTGCCCTCCCACGCGGAGGGCTTTTTTCATAAAACTCTTGACTTTAATTATAATGTACGCTATAATGTACATATAATATAAGAAGGAGAAGAATCCGTCATGTCTATCACCAACGCTACTTCGTTTCGTAAAAACCTGTTCAGCTATTTAGACGCAGCGGCATCAAATGATGAGAAGATCATTGTAACGACTAAGCACGGAAATGCTGCCGTTGTTAGTGAAGAGTATCTGCGCAACTTAGAGGAGACGTGCTACCTTTACAGCATTCCCGGGATGAGAGAGAGTATTGCCGAAGGAGCCAACACCCCGCTTTCTGAATGCAAGGAGCTTAATTGGGAGGAGATGCTCAAATGAGTTTCTCTCTCCGCTTTACCAAGCAAGCTGAAAAGGATCTAACCAAAATTGCATCCAGCACCTTGAAAAATAAGGCAGCGCGGTTATTGCGCGTTCTTACGGAAGACCCCTATCAGCCTCCTTATGAAAAGCTCGTCGATCTGACAGATACCTATTCGCGTCGGATCAATGTCCAGCATAGGCTTGTTTATAGGATTTATCCGGAGGAAAAAATTATTGTAGTGATCCAAATGTGGACTCATTACGGAGATAATTAAGCATCCCCATCTCATGCCCTCCCACGCGGAGGGCTTTTTTCATGCCTTTTATACTTGTTGGAGCATACGGGACAAGTGCATATGTAATATTCGACATTAGTATAGCAATTCTTCTTGCACTTGTCAAGTGCCCTGCGAATAATTTTATGGTAAAATTATTGCATGGAAAGAATGAGTAGAATTTTATACGAGTTACGTTGTGAACATCAGATCAGCCAAATGCAGCTTGCCGATCGTACCGGCGTCAGTCAGTCAACGATTGCTAAAATCGAGCTCGGTCGTAATGAGGCAACTGCAAGTACGATCCGCCGTCTTGCTGATTATTTTGAGGTATCGTCAGACTATCTTCTTGGCCGTACAAATGAGTTTGGAAACGTTGTGGAACAGAAGCCTCGGTTTCATACTACACACGACGAAGAGGAACTTGTCTTGAAGTTCAGGCAACTCTCGCCCGTTTCTCAGATAACGATCCACAGATTGATCGATTCCGTCTTAAAAGGCGAGCAGAAAAACTGATCACATATCGGTTGCTCTTCTTTTTGTGGCTTCTCCCCTACGCTCTCCCCTTCCGGGAGAGCTTTTTTCATGCCTTGCTGGAACGATGATTACAATGTAATATAATTGCCCGAAAAAAACCTAATCAGAATAGATTTTTCTTTATTATAGCCTACCTTTTTTAGATTGTCAAGACAAATCTCTAAAAATCTTAGATAATATAGAAAAAAATCTTTTGGAAGGTGAGATCCATGCTTAAAATCCGTTCACTCCGCATAGAAAATGGTCTTACGCAAAAAGAGATGGCACAAAAAATCGGGACGACAGATAAAAATATATGGGCATACGAAAACGATAAAGCAGTCCCACCATTAGAAACCTTGATAAAATACTCTGATTATTTTTCGGTCACTCTTGATTATCTTGTGGGACGAACTGACGAAACTGACGGATTCTACCATGTGGATGTGCCGACCTTACCTGTTTCTCCCAAAGAACAGCAGCTCATCCGCTGCTTCCGGGAGTTGCCTGAGTCGTCGCAGGATCTCATCCTCGGCATGGTCAAAAGCGCCGCAGACGCCGCAAAACGCGCTTGAAGTCATAAAAAAAGACCCCGCTATGATCGTTCATAACGAGGTCGATGCGTTTGTTACTTATCTGCTGTAATCCTCTGCTATATCCTCTTTCAAGTCGTTGGATACATGATCTTCCTGCTGGATGTGGCGTTCTGCTAAGGCGTGAAGCGTCTCGATGTGGCGCTTGACCATTTGGACGATCGCCTCCTGTCTGTCCTCGCCGATCAGTTCTTGGGCGCGTGGATCCGCAAATACTTCTTGTATTATAGTCCCGACATCTTGCAGCTTTGAAAAGTCTATCCAATCGTACGAGGAAACAAGTTTTATCTGTTCGTCGTGCCGTTTCTTAAATGGTTTACAGGCAATGTTCTTCTCTGTTCTGATCTGAGGAATGAGACTGTTATAGCCGAGAGAACTGCCGCTGTCATAAATGGGAGCGAAACCGAGCCATTCCAACGTTTCCGCATTTCTCAGGAGCCCAAAGTTGTTTAGATGCCTGTCTTCATTCGCTATGATATAATCGAGCACAAGCATCCGATCGAGCGAGGGAACGATATTTGGCACATCAAGTGCCTTGCAGCAATTCAAAAAATGCTGATAGAGAGACGTGCTGTTATCCTTTTTCTGTGTTTGCATGATGCGCCAAGCGCTGACGAGCTCAGTCTCTCTTGTTACGAAGTCATCGCAAATACTGTACGGTTCATCATCTTCCCAAATAAGAGCATACGGAACGTGATATATATTAAGCCTATCCATGATCTTGGACGCAATTACTTCGTTGAACGGCTGCTGCCTTTCGAGGTTACTGCCGCCTTTGATCAGGCAACGTTTCCCGTTTACAATTTTCCATCGTTTTTTAAGGAATCCGTCGGAAGTGTTATCGGGCGAACTGAAATCAAAGTCTTTGGACATAGATTTCTTCCCGAATAAGATATCCCCCATATCGTCGGAAAAAGGATTATCGAAAAAGTTTACTTTCTCCCATGTCAGATCTGTTCCTTCCGGACAGATCCAGTATTGATCTGAAAGGCTGAGCCCGAAGCAACGTACGAGCAATATTTTTGGATCGGAGAGATCCAGCGCTTCCAAGGCCTCACGGATACCCAAACGGCTCGCGGGAATAGAACGACCCGTCCACCATTTATTTAATTCAGATCGATCTGCAAGGCCGTTTTTCACGGGAACGCCGACAGGCAGATGCTTCGCATTTTGCAATGATCCAACTTTCAGGATGTTTCCCGTTTCATCATCAAGTTCAAGCTGCATAACTGCGATTTTTCCGTGCATCAGTATGCATTTCACTGTTATCCCCTCCTTTTAATTTTGTGTATGCTGCTAAGGTTGAATGCTTAGTTTAACACAGTCTTATCCAATAAAAATTTTTCGATCCCGATATAGAGAACACCTCGATCATCGTACCACGGAAGGATATCATCTTTTATGACAATGATTTTTTTGAAGGAGTCTGTGATACGGGTAAAAGGCCGAATTTCTTGCATTCGCTTTGTTTCTTCTCCAACAGACAAAGCAGATTGAATATAATAGCGCCGATCCCCCACATGTGCCACGAAGTCTACTTCTAAGCGCAGTTTCTTATTCTTGCCGTCTTCTGTACTGTTGTATTCCATAGTTCCTACGTCCACGTTATATCCACGCGTTACAAGTTCGTTGTAGATAATATTTTCCATGATGTGGTTTTCTTCTGTCTGACGAAAATTAAGACGGGCATTCCGAAGACCGATATCGGTATAATAATACTTGAACGGAGAGCCGATGTATTTTCGGCCTTTGATATCATACCGTTTTGCCTTTGTGATCAGGAAGGCGTCGGCAAAATAATCGAGATACTTTGCTATTGTATCATCAGTAACATTAGATCTTTTATTGCTTTTGAAGGTATCGGCAATTTTGCTTGGGTTAGTCAGGGATCCGATCGCAGAGGAAACTACATCCAATAAATCGTCCAGTACTTGTTTATCGGCAAGACGATGCCTCTCTCGGATATCTGCAAGATAAATGGTTTCGAACAGATCGGTCAGATACTTGCTTTTTGCCTGATGTGTTTTTAACCGCATCAGGAAGGGCATCCCGCCGTAAACAAAATACTCATGCCATGCCTGATGCTTGTCTCCTTCATATGCCGCATAGAATTCTTGGAATGAAAGCGGGCTAATGCGCACTTCATCTCCTCGGCCGCGAAATTCTGTCATGATATCGGAGGACAACATTTTGGAATTACTGCCTGTAACATAGACGTCAACGTTTGGCTTTTTCATGAGGCCCAACACAACATCGACAAAGCCGATCTTTTCTTCCGGGTCGTCCAAATAAGGATTCTTTATAGAGGCAACTTTTTGGATCTCATCGATGAAAATATAATAAGTTTTACGGGGATCAACAATGCGGCTTCGTATATATTCGCCAAGCCGCAGAGGGTTGCGATACATAGCATTTTCATCATCATCCAAAGCAAGTGCAATGATCTCGTCTTCTTTTATTCCGTTTGAGAGAAGATATTGCCGATAGATCTCAAAAAGGAGGAAAGATTTCCCGCAGCGACGCAGGCCGGTAATAACTTTGACCATCCCGTTTTCACGCCGTTCAATGAGCATATTTAGATAATCAGTTCGGTCGATCATTTTTCACCTCCCCTTTATTATACCATGTGCTCGTTTGGTTGTCAATATGGAACGTCGAATATTTTTCGGGTAATGCTTTAATATTCGACATAATTTTTAGATGATAAAGATTTTAGACATATGCGTCTTGAAGATCTGTAAAACAATGGGAGTAGCGGATGCCGCAAAACGCGTTTGAAGGCAAAAAAAGACCCCGCTTCGATTGCTCAAAGCGAGGTCTCTTATTTGGAATACCTCCTAATCATCTTATTTCATATGCATCTTGGCATATTATATTCTGTCTGTCAACCATTATGCGCAAAAATCATGCTACTATGTTGTTTTTGCGCATAGGTATTGAATTTCTTTGTGTAGTGTCGTATCATCTTCATACAATCTTTTATGGAGGTGGACCATGCGGTACACAGAAGAAAAGTATCAGGCTTTCCTCGAAGAACTCATACAGAGAATCTTTCAGGAATACACCCAAATCGGCGTCGTTACGGAACGGTGGAAATCATCTTTTTCCGTACTTCGTCCCGATTTTGGGCAAAAAAAAGCGCCTTTGAGGGTTCAGAGGCAAAGGAGGCGATCTCACAACAAGAACTAAGGAAACATGTTGCCGCGTCTCAGACGCTCGATGAAGGCCATACATCGGCGTTGGAGAGCACACTCTCACTTGATCAGAAAGTGAGCGAAACTGAAGCGAAACAGGAAGTATTTTTGGGATTTACCAGTAAGGAGATTTCAAAAATGCCACAAAGATTCAGAAAACTATTTCGCGTTGATGGACTACCCGTCCATTGTCGCAAGCGTAAGCGCGGCGGCTCAGTCAATTTTGAGTTGCGCTATCGAGCGAACGGATTAAACATCTCTGCCAGCGGAACAACGATCGAACGCGCGAAAGAACGCTTTATAGCAGCGCTGAGGCGTATCGAGTCCGGAGATGGAGTTAAGCAGACTAAGATCCCTACCAGTTATAAAGAGTTTTGCTTATTTTTTTTCGAGACGTTTCGCAAGAGAAAGGTTACCGAGCTTACCTATTATCACGATATGAGCCGATGCCGCAATCATATCTTCCCTGTCATTGGAGGAATGGCTTTGAAGGCGATCACGCCTTCTGACTGTCAATCGATGATTGACGATCTGCGTTCACGAGGATTAGGAAAGACGGCAGATGAAGTGTTTTCGCTCATGAATTACACTTTTAAGGGAGCCATAGCGCATGGCTTAATTACGAAGAACCCGTTAGCTGTCGTTTTTCATCAAAAGCACAAACACGAGCACGGAAAAGCGCTTACCAAGATTGAGGAAGTGAAGCTGATTTCTTCTTCGACGCCCTATAGAGTTCTGCTGATCATAGCTCTATATACCGGGCTCAGGCCAAACGAATACACATCACTTCGACGTGAGGGAAATATGCTCATTGCGAAAAACTCAAAGAGAAAGAACGGTCGCGAAGAGTATAAGCGCATTCCGATCAATCCTATGCTTGCTCCGTATATCGGCGACATGAAAGAATTCCATTGGTGCCACATGGAGACGTTGTATAAGCACCTTCGTAGGCTCATGCCTAATCATACCTTGTATGATTTACGGACGACCTTTTATACGAGGTGCCGAGAATGCGGTGTTGCTGATGCAGCGAGGGATGAAATGGTCGGTCATTCATCGGGCGTGCTGGCCGATGCTTATACAGATTTATCTGATGCGTACCTGATCCAAGAGGCGAACAAAATCAAATATGCCCTTCCGTTGGACCAATAACTTATATTTTTACGCAGAGACAAGGTAAAATTGCCCCCAATTTTGCCCCCAAAGTTCCCTTTTTGTCCCTGTGAAACGTGCCGTGAAACGCAAAAAATGGGCTAAAATCAAGCGTTTAAGCCCAATTTTAGCCCATTTTTGGTGCGGACGAAGGGACTTGAACCCCCATGGTCTCCCACAGGAACCTGAAACCTGCGCGTCTGCCAATTTCGCCACGTCCGCATATGAGGACAGTCAGAAAACTGTCTTTTTCAATTCACCCGAGGAAGCATCCAGGCGAAAGACCTTTCCGCCCGAGGAAATGCTCCTGACGGGCTCCCCGTTACACACTTCAAGGGCGGCGTTGTTCTCCACCCCCCAAGCGCACCACCTATTATACAGTACAATGTGATCAAAGTCAAGCGTTCTTTCGTCGTAATGCGGAGAAATTTTTCCCTTTATCCAGCCAAGTCCCGGGAAAATGTGATACTCCCCTTCGACGACGGAATCGGAATACATCTCTTCGAACCAGCAGATGGCGCCCGCCGAAAGCCCTGCGATGAGCTTCCCCTCCTCAAATGCCTTTTGGATGAGCGGCAGAAGGCCGCTCTCTTTCCATTGCTTGAGCATATAGACGGTATCGCCCCCGCCGATGTAGAGAAAATCCGCCTTTTCGAACTTTCCCGTCATCTTTTCGAGGTCGACTTCGCGGTTCACCGTCAGGGCGACGTCCGTCTTGATGTCGAAAAGCCCCGTATATACCTTGTGAAAGGTATTGTAATAGGGCATGCAGTCGTGGGAGGCGGTCGGGAGGAAGAGACCCACGGCGCGCCTCTCCCCTGCCGCTTTTTTTGCTTCGGAAGCGATATACTCGTCGATCTGAAGCGTCTGCCGCTCTTTGAGTTCCCCGCCGCCGATGAGGATGAGACGGCTCATGCCTGCCCCTCTTGGGCTTCCTGCGCTTCGGCAGCGACCGCGATGCCAGCCGTCCTGTCGACAGGAAGAGAAAAGATGACGCCACCCGCCTCCGTCTTCAGGCCGACTTCCTCGGAAAGTGCCTGCATGATGGCGAGCTTCCGCTCGCGCGTCGTAAGGATAAAGAGAAGCTCCTGTTCCTGCATGAGGGAAATGCCGATGAACTGTTCCGCTTTTTCGTTGTTTGCCGCGCGGCCGCGCACGATCGTGCCGCCCGCTGCGCCCGCCGTCCGCGCCGCCTCCATGGCGTCGTCGACAAAGTTTGCGGCCACTGCCGCGATAATGAGATCGTATTGCCGCTGTTCGTCTTTCATGATATTGCTCCCGTCGATTGTCTTTTCTGCTGCCGCGCTTTCGAGCCCGTTTGAGACGATCTGCGAAACGGCGCTCAATGGAATAGTAAAAGAGATGCCGCGCCCCACGAGATAGAGAGACATCCGCGTTCTCAGTTCCCGCATAATGTTCTCCTCATCGCTTTCGGGGATGAGGGAGAGGATGACCGACTTTTCCGTGCCGCCGATGCCGAGATAATCGAGAACGGCGGAACGCGCCGTGCCCGTGCCCGCGAACATGAAGCTGAGGGCGACGGACGTATCGTCCAAAATTTCTTTGAGGCGCTTTTCGTCGTCGTGATTGACGATGCTCACGAGCACTTTGGTGCGGTTGGGAAGTTTTTGTTTTTCCGCCGTCTTGGGCGTGACGCCGATGACGCTTCCGACGCCTTTGACAAGTTTTTCGACGGCGCCTGCCGCAGTCGCCGCGGGATTTTTGCGTTCATTTCTTTTTTCAGCCATCAGAACACCTCGTATTCGACGATCTTATCTTCCACGGAAAGGAAGTTGCGCTTGATCTTGTGCGTTTTGCTTTTATACACGATGCCGAGGATCTGGATGGAGATGAGCGGTGCGAGCGCCACAAAAGAGACGCACCCGAAGGCGAGCGTCATGACAGAGCCCGAACCCCAGACCGTGCTGCACGCGCCGATCGCCATCGGCAGCACGAAGGAGGAGACCATCGCGCCGCTCGCGACACCGCCCGAGTCGAAAGCGATACCCGTAAACATGGGAGGCGTAAAGAAGGTGAGCCCCAATGCGATGACATATCCCGGGATGAGGAAGTACATGATGTTCACGCCGAGAAGGATGCGCAGCATGGCGAGCCCGATGGCGCAGCATACGCCGATGCAAAGCCCCTTTTTCATCGCAGACGAACTGATGGCGCCCGCAGAGACGCGTTCTACCTGCTTGTTGAGGACGTGGACGGCGGGCTCTGCCGACACGACGAAGTAACCGATGACCATCCCGACGGGGATGAGCAGCCAGCCGCCCCAAAGGGAGGCGAGCGTCCGCCCGATCTCGCTGCCGACAGGCATGAAGCCGACGTTCGCGCCCGTCAGAAAGAGCACGAGCCCCACAAAGGTATAGAGGAACCCCATGAAGATTCGGATGATCTGCTTTTTGTGGAAGGAGCGCGAGACGAGCTGGAAGATAAGGAAAAAGGCGAGGATGGGCGATAGCGCAATGACGACTTCGAGCGCATAGTCCGCAAACCCGTGGAGATACAGGAAAAGCACATCGCGCGTGCTTTCGGCAACGGCAGGCGATGTGACTTCGTACTCCACACCCGAAATATCGAAGACGACGCCGAGCACGAGGACTGCAACGATGGGCCCGACGCTTGAGAGCGCAACGAGACCGAAGGAGTCGTCCTGCCCGCCCTTATCGCTTCTGATAGAGGCAACGCCGACGCCCAGCGACATGATGAAGGGAACGGTCATCGGCCCCGTCGTCACGCCGCCCGAATCAAAGGAGACCGCCCAGAAATCGGGCGCGACGAAAATGCTCAGGATAAATGCCGCGACATAAAAAACAATGAGGAGCACGGAGAGCCTGATGCGAAGCACAATGCGGAGCATCGCGAACATGAGGAAGATGCCCACTCCCACCGCGACCGTGCCGATGAGAAGATAGTTGCCGAGCTGCGGCACCTTCTCCGCAACGGCGGGGACCTGCTCTGCGAGGATCTGCAGGTCGGGCTCTGCGATCGTCACGATGATGCCTATGACGAAAGAAAGAAGCGCAATGAGCCAGATCTTGCGCGAATGCGTCATGGCAGAACCGATCTTTTCGCCGATGACGAGCATGGACATATCCGCCCCCAGCGTGAAGCAGCCGAGGCCGAGGATGAGAAGCACCACTCCCACCATGAAAAGCACGAACGTCCCCGAGCTCAAGGGCGTGAACGTCATGGAAAGCACGATGACGATGAGCGCGATGGGCAGGATGGAAGTGAGCGATTCGATGATCTTATCTTTGAGTGCCTGCGTCATGTGCGGCCCTCCTTTATTTAGAATGGGTGTTATTTGCAGTACTTTTGTTCGATCGCCGTGATCTTATCGATGCGGCGCTGATGTTTTGCCTCCCCCGAGAAGGGCGTTGTAAGGAAGGTCTCCACGATGTCGAGCCCCAAATTGACGCCCACCATGCCGCCGCCGAGCGCAAGGACGTTGGCATCGTTGTGAAGGCGGGTCATCTTTGCGGAGAGCGGCTCCGAACAGAGCGCGCAGCGGATGCCCGGCACTTTGTTGGCGGCGATCGAGATCCCGATGCCCGTCGTACAGACGAAGATGCCTTTTTCACATTCGCCCGAAGCGACGGCTTCCGCCGCCTTTAACGCGAAATCGGGATAGTCGCACGAATCAAAGGTATCCGTTCCGAAATTGACAACTTCGTACCCCTTTTCGTTGAGGTACTTGACCACCGCCTGTTTGAGGGTAAGGCCGCCGTGGTCACAGCAAACTGCGATCTTCATGATAGTCCTCCTTGCGTTCCCTTGGACGGAACGGTATTCTCTTCTTGAGACGACATCTGTACGATGACGTCGATGACGCGCGGGATACATTCCCGAATGCGCCTGAGCGTGACGCGGTATGCATCGATATTGAGCCCGTAAGGATCGGGGATCTCCCTGCCGCAAAGCTCGTAGAAACTCGTCACATTCCGATATTGCGAGAGCTTTTCTCTGTGGCGTTCCGTCATGCACACGACAAGCAGCGACTCTTTCACCATTTTATCGGTAAGTTGGCGGGGGCGGAAAGACTTCAGAACAGTGATCTTCGCCTCCTTTAACGCCTGTGCGCTGTTGGGGCTTAAGGTACTCCCCTCCCCGACGGAGAGGCCGGCAGAGCGCACGGAAAAACCGGTGATCTTCCTGCGTTTGAGTTCGCGCCGAAGCGACGCCTCCGCCATGGGAGAACGGCAGGTGTTTCCCGTACAGACAAAGAGTATCTTTTTCGTCCGCATGAGGGCCTCCTCTTTCAGATCCTTGTTGACCGATATATTATTCTCTCCCGAAGGCGCGCGTGAGGCGGTTCAGGACTCCTTCATAGACGCCGCCCCTCTCTTTGGGGCAGATGCCGATGAGGAGGGTCGCCTCTTCCTCTCCGCGGTGGAGAAGTTCGTAAAGGCGGTTCGCCATCTCCTCTCCGGTGCTGCCGAGATCAAGCACGCGGCAGCCCGCAAGATGACGCGCTGTCTCTTCCTCGCAGAAGAAACAGGGCGTGCCGCCCTTTTGTTCTTCTTCCAAATAGAGCGCCCTGGCTTTTTCAAGCTCCTCTGGGGCAAAGAACGCCGTGCGGCACTTGGGAGCATAGTGCTTATACGCCATGCCGGGGCTCTTGGGCTGTTCGCCCTGCTTCGGGATATACACGCCGCAGCTGCCCGCGACAGAGGCGATCATCTCCTGCGTCACGAGCCCTGCGCGCAAAATTTGCGGCGTTTCGCCCGTGCAGTCGAGGACGGTGCTTTCGATGCCGCCCTCGCATCTCCCCCCGTCAAGAATGAGCGGGATGCGGCCTTCGAAGTCTTCGAAGACGTGCCGCGCGGTGACAGGCGAGATGTGTTTGGAGACATTGGCGCTTGGCGCGGCGATGGGAACATCGACGGCGCGAAGGAACGCCTGCGCCGTGGGAGACGAGGGCACGCGGACGGCGAGCGTCTGGAGGCCGCACGAGACGAGCGGGCTCACCTTGCCCGTCGAAGGATAGACCATCGTGAGCGGCCCCGGGAGAAAGGCTTTTGCAAGCTTCTTTGCATACGCGGGGATGACGTCGACAAGCGAAGAAATATCAAAGTCCTTGTGGACGTGCGCGATGAGCGGGTTGTTCTGCGGTCTTCCTTTGAGCTCGAAGATATGGCGGACGGCTTTATCGCTTCTTGCATCTGCGCCGAGGCCGTACACCGTCTCCGTATGAAAGGCGACGACTTCCCCTTCCGATATCAGTTGTTTTGCAAGGCGGAGCGACGCTTCGCTCACGCCTAAGATCCGGGTGGTCATGGTTTAATCGAAGGGAAGCTCCCCTTCTTCGGGCGGGGCGCTGTCGGGGCTTAAGGGCGGTTCTTCGTCGGGGAAGTCCTGCGGGGCGGGACGGGAGTACTGCGGCTCCTCGTCGGGCGCGCCCTGTGCGTCCACGTCGACGAACTTGGTGCATTCGCCGATAAAGCGGAGCTGCACCCTGCCCGTCGAGCCGTTTCTGTGCTTGGCGATGATGAGTTCCGCCGCCCCCTTGACGACTTCGTTCTTTGCAAGCTCTTCGGCGGTCGCCGTGACGTCGGGGCGGCTGATGAAGAGAACGATATCGGCGTCCTGCTCGATGGCGCCCGAGTCACGCAGGTCGGAAAGCTGCGGTTCTTTGGTCTGGATACGCTTCAGCTGCGAAAGGGCGATGACGGGGACATCGAGCTCCTTTGCCATGATCTTGAGTTCGCGCGTGATAGATGCGACCTCCAGCTGGCGGTTTTCGTTGTTCTTTGCCTCACCGCCCATGAGCTGGATATAGTCGATCATGATAAGATCGAGCCGTCCCTCGCGGCTTTTCAAGCGGCGGCACTTGGAGAGGATCTCCGCCGGCGTGACGCGGGAAGAGTCGTCGATGAAGATCTTGCTCTTCTGCATCCTGTCGGAGGCGAGCATGAGCTTCTTCCAATCGGACTGCTGTAATTTTCCCGAGAGCGCCTTTTCCATGCTCACGTTCGCGTAGGCGCACATGAGGCGCTGCACGATCTGGATGCGCGGCATTTCGAGAGAGAAGACCGCCGCGACGCCGTTTTTGTGCAGGCAGGCGTATTCGACAATGTTCATGGAGAGCGACGTCTTGCCCATACCGGGACGGGCGGCGAGCACGATGAGGTCGGACTTTTGCAGGCCGTTCGTGATGCGGTCGAAGTGCTTGAAGCCCGTCTCGACGCCGCGGAAGGCGTTGGGGTCGGACTGGATGTTTTCGAACTTGCCCAAAACTTCCTGGATGGTCTCGCCGTCCTCGATGCCCATGAGGGCGTTGCCGTCCTCCCGCTTGGAGATATCGTAGACTGCCTTTTCCGCAAAGGAGATGGCGTCGCGCTCTTCCTCCCCCTTCATGCTGTTCTCGATGATGTCCTTCGCGGCGCGGATGAGCGCGCGGTTGACGGCATCGCGCCGCACAATGGCAAGGTATTGCTTGTAATTGGCGGAGGAAGGCGTGATCTGGGCAAGCTCCGTGATGTATTGCAGCCCGCCCGCGCGCTCGAGTTTTCCGTCGCGGTCAAGCCGGTCGGTCAGTGTGACGACGTCGACGGGCACGCGGCTGCCGTAGACGGCGCGCATCGCGTTCAAAATTTCGCGGTGCGATTCCTGATAGAAATCCTCTTCGCGGAGCTGCTCCAAAAGTTCGGACTGGATCTCCTCGTCGATGAGGATGCAGCCGAGGAGCGCCGCCTCCGCGTCGAGATTGTGCGGCATTTGGTTGATCGCCATATTGTTTCCGCCGTCAGATCATCGCCTCAAAGGAATTGAGGGCATCCTCAAATTCCTTCATGGCGGCAAGGAAGGTCTCTTCCTTGGTAAGGTCTGCGCCTGCACCCTTCAGGAGCGAGACGGGATCGGTACTGCCGCCGCCCGAGAGGAAGCTGAAATACTTCTCGATGGCGGGAGCGCCCTCCGACAAGATCTTGTTGGCGATGCAGATCGCCGCCGTGATGCCCGTCGCGTACTTATAGACGTAGAACGCACGATAGAAGTGCGGGATGCGCGCCCATTCGGTGGCGATCTCCTTGTCGTAAGTGACGGCGTCGCCGTAGTACTTCTTGTTGAGCCCGTCGTAGAGCGCGGACAGATTGTCTTTGTTGAGCGGTTCGCCCGCTTCCGCCATCTCATGCGCCTTCTCCTCAAATTCCGCGAACTGCGTCTGACGGAAGAGCGTCGTGCGGATCATGTCCATAAAGTAGTTGAGAAGGTATTTTTTGAGCGCCTTGTCTTCCGTCGTCTTGAGAAGGTATTTTAAGAGCAGCACTTCGTTGACGGTGCTTGCAACTTCGGCGACGAAGAGCGTGTAGTCAGACTTTGCATAAGGCTGGCGGCTGTTGGAGAAATAGCTGTGAAGCGCATGCCCCATCTCGTGCGCGATCGTGAAGACATCGTGCGTCGTGGGCTGGTAATTGAGAAGAACGTAAGGATGGCAGCCGTAGACGCCGATGGAATAGGCGCCGCTGCGCTTGCCTTCCGTCTCGCAGACGTCGATCCAATGCTCGTCGCGGCCCTTTTTGAGAAGGGAGATGTACTCTTCCCCGAGAGGCGCAAGCCCCTTCAAGACGAGTTCGAACGCCTCTTCATAGGAAAGACGCAGCTCGGCGTCTTCAACAAGGGAAGGATAGATGTCGTACATGTGCATCTCGTCGTAGCCTAAAACGCGCTTACGAACATGCATATAGCGGTGCATGAGCGGCGTCGCGTAGTTGACCGCCTTGATGAGGTTGCGGTAGACGCTCTCGTCGACGTCTTCGCCCATGAGCGACTTCTGAAGACAGCTCTCGTATCCGCGGACGTTTTTATAGAAGATATCCTTCTTGATGCTGCCGTAATAGGTCGTTGCGAGCGTTCCCAAAATTTTCCCGTAAGCGGAATAGAAGAGCTTGAATGCTTCTTCGCGCTTTGCGCGGTCCTTCCCGCTCATGATCATGGAATACAGCCCGTTCGTGATCGTCTGCTTCTTGCCTTCGTATTCGATCTCGGGCGCGTTGAGCTCGGCGTTGTCGAGCATGCCGAACACGTCGTTGGCGACGGACATGGGCTCCGCCGTCTGCGCGAGGATGCGCTCTTCCGCCTCGGAGAGGATGTACTTCTTCTCGGCAATAATGCGGGTGAGCATATAGTCGTAATCTTTGAGGCGTTCGTCTGCGGCAAAGGCTCTGAGCGTCTCTTCGGGGAGTGCGGTGAGTTCGGGCGTCACGAAGGAGGTTTCCATCGAATACTTGGTCATCAGCCCCATCATCTTGCCCATATACCCCATATACTTGGTGTTGCCGACGTCTTCGTCGTGCTTCAGAAAGGCGTAGAGATAGACGCGCATCACTTCAATGGCGAGCGCTTCTTCCTCTTTGAAATAGGAGAGAAGATTTTCTGCGGTATTGAGCGTGCCGCGGTATTTTGCAAAGTCGATCTTGGGAGCGAGCGCTTCGAAGGCGACCTCCCAGGCCTCATCGGACGGGAAGACGTCTTCCACCGCCCACTTGTATTTTTGTTCTACTTCCGTTCTTTTCATAAAATTCCTCCGAAGATGATCTCAAAGTCAATGATTTATAATTTTAATTTTTGAAGCTGTGGATGGGAGCGGGGATGAGCCCTCCGCGCGAGATGAATTTTTCCGCCGAACCCGTGTGCACGGGCATGACGGGAGCGCGCCCCAAAAGGCCGCCGAAATTGACTTCATCCCCCACCTTCATGCCGTAGGCGGGAATAACGCGCACCGCCGTCGTCTTGTTGTTGATCATGCCGATCGCGGCTTCGTCTGCAATGATGGCGGAAATGGTCGAAGCTGGCGTATCGCCGGGAATGGCGATCATATCGAGCCCGACCGAGCAGACGCAGGTCATTGCCTCCAACTTGTCGAGCGAAATTTTTCCCGCCTGCGCCGATTCGATCATGCCGATGTCTTCGGAAACGGGGATAAACGCGCCCGAGAGCCCGCCCACGCGCGAAGACGCCATGACGCCGCCCTTCTTGACGGCATCGTTGAGCATGGCGAGCGCCGCCGTCGTGCCGTGACCGCCGACAACTTCGAGCCCGAGCTCTTCCAGAATGTGTGCAACGGAATCTCCCCTTGCAGGGGTGGGCGCAAGCGAAAGATCGACGATGCCGAAGCGCGCCTGAAGGCGCTTCGAAGCTTCCTTTGCGATGAGCTGGCCCGCGCGCGTGATCTTGAACGCGGTGCGTTTGATGGTCTCCGCGGCGTCCGTGAGGTCGGCATCCGGCACGAACTTCAATGCGTGCTGGACGACGCCGGGCCCCGAAATGCCCACGTTGATGACGGTATCCGCCTCGCCCGTGCCGTGGAAGGCGCCCGCCATGAAGGGGTTGTCCTCCACCGCGTTGCAGAAGACGACAAGCTTCGCGCAGCCCAAAGAATCGTTTTCTTTGGTGAGGAAAGCGGTATCGAGGAAAATCTGCCCCATCGTGCGGACGGCGTCCATGTTGATGCCCGAGCGCGACGAGCCGACGTTGACGGAAGAGCAGAGCCGCTCCGTCGTTGCAAGCACTTCGGGGATGGTCTTTAAGAAGACTTCCTCATAGTCCGCCGTGCCCTTGTGCACGAGCGCGGAATATCCGCCCAAAAAGTCGATGCCGAGCTCTCTGGCAGCTTTGTCGAGCGCTTTGCCCACAAGCGCGCTTTGTTCGGGGAACGCCGCCGTGATGAGGGAGACGGGCGTCACCGAGACGCGCTTGTTGACGATGGGGATTCCGTATTCGAGGGAAAGCTCCTCGGCGGTCGGAACGAGATGCTCCGCCTTCTTCATGACGCGGTCGTAAACGGCGGTTGCCGTCTCTTCGGCGCTCCTGCGGATGCAGGAAAGAAGGGAGATGCCCATCGTCACCGTGCGGATGTCGAGGTGCTCCTTTTCGACCATGTCGATGGTTTCAATGACGTCGAATTTGCTGAACATGGCCACTCCTCAGATGTTGTGCATGGCGTTGAAGATGTCTTCGTGCTGGATGCGGACGCTCATGCCGATCTCTTTTCCCAGCTCCTCGAGCTGAGAGGCAAGAGATACAAAGTTTTCCTTTGACTCCGAGGTATCCACCATCATGATCATGGCGAATTGTTCGCCCAAAATGGTCTGAGAGATGTCTTCAATGTTGATGTTGTGTTCATAGAGGAAGCCGCTCACCTTGGCGATGATGCCGCGGCGGTCTGTCCCCGTGACCGTGACAACTGCACGCATATATCGTACTCCTTATTGTAAAGTTTCTGTAAAAGTGGGTTCGTTTTCCGTATGGGGCGTGAGGATCTCATATTCGATGAGAAGGTTTCCCTGCGTGACAAGGCGCACCTGATCGCCGACGCGGAAGGGCGGGAAATCTTTTTCACCGTCGATATAGATGTGGCGGTGCATGACTTCGTCCCGCTTGATGTTTTTGACGCCGAACACGGCGATATTGACGTCTACGCCGTCGCGCGTCGTCCAATCGTCGATGTCTTCAAAGGGAAGCACGGCGCTCTCCTTGAGCCCGACGGAAAGAAAGGATAGCATCTTGCAGTAGCTGCGGATGCGCTTCAAACAGATCCCGCCGTAAGGAAACAGAAAGATGAGGTAGAGCGACATCAGCACGCTCGTAACGGCGACGATGATGTTGCCGCGGTCATCGTGATAGGGAAGCAGCAGATAAAGCACGACGCAGGCAAGAAAGCCGAGGAAAACAAACGCCGTGACGATCCAGAAGATGAGATAGAGCTTCTTCTTTTGTCTGAGCGCGTCTAAAAGGTCGCGGTCGGAATACAGTTTGTTCATATCACTCCGTAATAAACAGCACCCCGAGGGTATTCCTGCCGCAGTGGCCCGTGATGACAGAACCTGCGACGGTCTCCAATACTTCGTCGAAGGTAAAAAGTTCCTTTACCTTCTTGCGGGCAACTTCGATGACGCTCTCATCCGCATAGCTGTGCGTGATGAAGCAGCGCGTTTTATCGTAGTTAGGATACAGTTTGGCAAGGTCTTCGACATAATTTGCGATGCACTTTTCCATGCTGCCGCGGAGCTTCTTATCGGCGACGAGCTGGCCCTCCTTCATCTCGATCATGGGATGGATCTTCAAAAGGTTGGCGCCGTACATCGTCATGCGCGAATAGCGGCCGCCCTTATAGAGGTAATCGAGCCTGTCCGGCACGAAGGAAGTATTGACCATGGGCGCGATGCGCTTTGTTTTTTCCACGATCTCTTCCGCGCTCTTTCCCTCGTCGCGAAGATCGCACGCCTTCATGATGACGAGCCCCTGCCCCGTCGAAAGCCCCATCGAATCGACGACAAAGACCTTCCCCGGGAACGCTTTGGCGGCTTCGACGGCATAGCGGTGTGCAGAAGACGCCTTGACGGAAATATTGTAGTGGATGACCGTCTTGCCCGCCTCGACATAGGCGCGGAAAAAGTCCTCATAGTCCGCGATGCTGGGCGTCGAGGTCTTGGGGAGCACCCCCGTCTTTTCCACATAAGCGAAGATATCCTGCGGGGTGATATCGACGCCGTCGTGATAGGTCGTATCGCCCAAAATGACGCAGAGAGGCACGATGCCGATGCCGCGTTTTGCAACGCTTTCGCCGAGATCGCAGGTACTGTCCGCCGTGATCTGAATGTTCATAAAATCCTCCGTATCTTTGTAACGTACTCAAACGGAACCGGAGTGCCAGAAGTTCACCCAGCCCGTGATCAAGTCTTTGTGTGCAAGCGAAAAGTCGGTAACGACCCCCACGACGTCGGAAAGCGCAAGGCAGCCGACCCGGCTCGAATCTTTGCTCACGGAGCGGTGATCTCCGAGAAAAAAGATCTCGTTCTCCCCCACTTCGGCGGGCCCGAAATCGATCGTCTCCCCCTTAACATAGTCCTCGGAGAGTGCGGTAAACTCGTCTTCTCCCGACAGCTTCCGATAGACGACCCCGTCCTCGGCATAGACCGCATCCCCTTCAAGCCCGATGATGCGCTTGATAATGAAGTGTTCGCCCCCGCCCTCGGTCGGGAAAAGATCGGGATAGCCCGATACGTCGATGACGACGATATCGCCGCGCTCGACTTCATCATGCAGACTGATATAGAGCGCGTCGCCGTTTTGGAGCGTCTCTTCCATGGAAGGGCCGTCGACAAGCACGAGCTCAAAACACGTCGCGATCCAGATATTCAGTGCAGATATGCCGAGGATGAGAAAGAGCGCGACTGCCAGGACTACGGAGAGGACGCGGTTTTCCCGCCGTTCCCCCGAATTGAGCATATGAGGTCGATCGGACATCATTCCTCCTTGGAAAGCACCCGCTTCACCCGCTTTCTGAGCTCGTCCGGCGTGAGCATGACGAGCCGCCCGCAGGTAAGGCACTTTATCTTATAATCGGCACCCGTGCGGACGATCTCCCACTTGCTCCCTCCGCAGGGGTGGGGTTTCTTCGTCTCTACGACATCGCCGAGAGAAAACATCAAAGCCATATGAGATTATTGATGAGGACGTCGCCCTCCCCCTGGAACACGACGGAAACGGTACCCGTAAAGGAGGGAAGCGGAGCGCCCTTTTCCGACTTGAAATCGGAAGGATCGGAAAGAAAGCTCTTCCATTTGCCGCCGCCTTGAACAAAGAAGGTCTCGGTATAACCAGCCTCCTCCTCGACATCCGTATAAAAGACGACTTTCAAAGAAGCGTCCTTTTCCGACCAGGCATCGAAGCGGAAGGAAGCCCCTTCTGAGGGCTCGAACCGGGGCTCGCTCACGCGATAGGTGATGATGCCCGTGCGGGTCGTGACGCCGGGGATCCCGCCGTATCCCGGCAGCGTTTCGAGATCGACATAATCGGAATCGGAGAAGCAGTCGGCAATGCTGCACGTCCGCCGACGGAAAGCCGCAAATCCGATCGTTCCGTTCTCGCTCGTATAGAGGATGCGGCTCTTGCGGCAGCCCCTGTGATGCTCGCCGAGGGGAACTTCCTGGATCTTGGAGGTAACGGAAAACCCGTTCGTATATCGGACAAAGGTATAAACGAGCGCCTTTTCGCTCTTTTCATAAACGTCGAGCGGGAACAGGAAGGTGTTGTTTTTGCCCAAAGAACGGATATCCCCCAAAAGCCTCGTCCAATCGCGCGCCTTGAAGGTGGCGGTGTTCTCGGTAAAGAAGATCCCGCATTCCGCGACTTCACCCATGGGGTCGTAGGCGGCCTGCACTTTGAATTCGCCGTTTTCGTTGGCGACCGAGATCTTGATGGGCTTACTCAGGAAGACGGAGTGCTTTTTCAAAAACTTATCAAGGAACAGATCGATGTTGACAAAGGAGCGCCGCCCGATGAGGCCGTTCCCGTGCGCGGAGTAGAGGATCGCCTTCTCCACTTCCGGATTGATCTGAGAGAAGGTATCGTACACGCGGTCGTAATTGCATTTCTTATCGTTGATGGCGCAGAGCATCATCACGGGGCATTTGGCGTGCGGGGCATAACTTTGGGAATCGAGCCCGGCGATAAAGCGGTGGCGCTCCTCCGAGAAGAGCCCTGTCCCCTCCCGGGAAAATTTTTCGATGTTCCGGTAGGCGAGCCAGCCCGCCGCGCCGATGGAGATAAAACAGTCGACGGGCGCATAGGGCGTGATCTTCCACAGGACCTCTCCGCCCGTCCTAAGGCCAACCGCTCCCGTTGCGGTAACTTCGGGGCGTTCCCGAAGCCAGCGCGCCGCATAACGCGCAACAGCAGCCCATTCATACCAGCTCGTCTCGCGCGCGGTTTCGTCGGCAAAGTCCATATGCCTGCCCACGCGCGCAAAATTGGCGTAATCGATGTCGCGCGGGTAAATGGTATGGCGCCCGTCACCGAGATCTCCGCTGTAGTCGATCCCGAGGACGGCATAACCGTTTCTGATGAAGTGGAGGACGAGCTTTTCGTCGCAGGGATACCCCGCCTCGAACATGACGAGAACGGCGGGGAAGCTCTCCAGCCCGCTGGGCGTATAATACTTCCCGTAGATCTTGACGCGGCCGTACTCCGTCTGCCGCCCGAGGAAATAGACATCGCGCATCACCGCTCCCTTCAGCTCGCGCTCGGAGAGAAATTCCTCGTTGAGAGGAAGGGTGTCGTCGAAATCTTTCCAAAGTCTGATCGGTGTCAATATGGTATTAGCCAATTGCGATACCTCATTCTGCTATGATCTGCGAACCGTGCGTTTCGGTCGCCTTTTTGACGATGAGTTTCTTTTCGATGCGGTGCTTGAGCTCCTCGACGTGCGAGATGATGCCGATGGAGAAATTTTCGCTCTTCAGCCGCTCCAAACTGTCCATCACCGTATCGACGAGCCGCTCGTCCAAGGTGCCGAACCCTTCGTCGAGGAAGAAAAACTCGATGGGACGAAGCGAGCGCAAACAGATCTCCGAAGAGAGGGAGAGCGCCAGCGACAGAGAGACCAAAAACGTCTCCCCGCCCGAGAGCGTATAGACACCCCGCGTCTTCCCGCCGTTGAGGTTATCCCCCACCGCAAAACCGTTATTTCCGCCCTCATAGCGCAGGAAATATCTGCCGTCTGTGAGCGAGAGCAGCCGTCCCCCGGCGTTTTCCGCAACGTTCTGGAGATACTCCTCCGCCACGAAATCCATAAACTTATTGCCGCCCAGAAGAAGTTTGAGCCGTTCGGCAAGCTCCGCCCGCTTGGCCGCTTTCTTTGCCTCGCGCTCGAGGATGCGCTTCTTTTCCAGCGCCTCTTCGCCGCGCCTGAGTTCCTCCCGCGCAAGAGCAGCGGCCTTAGCGGTCTCGCCGAACTTCTGCTGACAGTCGGAGAGTGCGGCGCGGGCTGCGTCGAGCTGCTCCTGCGTTCCCTCGGAAACCTCCTCTTTCGAAAGCTCTGAAAGGCGGGAAGCGACGGCCGCATCCTCGGCCTTGAATTTTTCGAGCCGTTCGCGGGCTGCGGCCCCGTCCCCGTATTTTTCGGTAAGGGCACGCGCCTCTTCAAAAGAGCTAAGGTTCGCGGCTTTGAGCGTGTCTTTCAGCCGCTCTTCCGCCGTTTTCAGCGCCGTTCCCGCAGAAGCAAGTTTTTCCTCCGCCGCCTGATAGGCCGCTTCGGAAGCGCTCAGCGCCTTCCCCGCCCGTTCGCGAGCCGTAAGTTTTTCGGTGCGCTCCCGCTTTTTTTCCGTTATGAGCTTGGACAGCGCCGCCGCGCTCTCGCTCTCCGCCGACTGCGGCGCAAGGCTTTCGAGCTCCTGCCGGATGCGCAGCCCGGTCTCCTGCAAATGCGACAGCCGTTCGAGATGCGCCCGATAGAGCCCGCCCTTCTTTTCCAGCTCGACGAGCTTCCGGGAAAGCGCTTCCCGCTCCTTTTCACGCGCCGCATACTCTTCCCTGAGCGTGGAAAGATCGGCGCCTCCCGCAGAGAGCCGGGTATATTTTTCAATGAGCGGAGAGAGTTCTTCCGCTTCGGGATGAACAATATAGACGGCCGACAGCTCCCGGGCAAACGTATGGTACTCCTCTTTCAGGAGAGCGGCCTTTCCCCTCTCTTCCAGGAAGGAGAGATAATTTCCGCTGCCAAGTTCCGCCTGCCTTTTCTCGAGCGCGGAGCGCTCTTCCTCATAGGAGAACCCCTTGAACTGTTTGCTCTCCTCTGCGTACTCCGCTCGTGCGGCTTTCAGGGACTTTTCAAGCTCTTCCCTGCGCTTTTGCTGCCTTTCCGCCTGCTCGGCAAGAACGAAACGCCCGGTCAGGAAGGTGAGCTCCTCGTCGGCGGCTCGTTCATCCCAGCGCGAGAGCTCTTCCGCAAGCTTCCGTGCGTTTTCCCTCGAATCGGAAGAGGAGGTGAGTGCATCCCGTGCAAAGGCGAGCTCGCGTTCGGCGCGCACCCTGTCCCGCTCCGCGGTGACGGCAGCGGCAGCCCGTTCGATGCGGCCGATCTCCCGCTCAAGTTCGTTCATCTCGGGGCGCAGCTTGTCCAGATGCGCACCTCGGCTCTGAAGAACCGTCTTTTCTTTGTTCTTTTCAAAGAGGGCGGATATCCTCTTTTCCCGCTCCCGCGCCTGTTCCAAAGCTGCGGAGCAAAGCTTTTCCTGCTCCTCCAACTGAGAGAGCCTGTTCTTCGCCGCGGCGTTGTTCTCCTCGCTGACTTCCGCGAAGGGCTCGAGGCGGGCATTCACGAGGCGAAGTTCCTCCTCCGCCTCGGAAGAACGGGCATTTGCACGCTTGACGAGCTTATCGCCGTACTCTTCGAGATCAAAGAGTCGGGAGACGAGCTTTAAGCGATCTGCCCGCGTAGAGTGTACGAACTGCGCAAACTCCCCCTGCGGGAGAGCGATGCACTTTTCAAAATCGCGCTGTTCGAGCCCGATGACGCTTTCCAGGAAGTCCTTGCTCTCGCGCACGCCGTCCGTGACGACGACGAAAGCCTCCCCCTTCTTTTCGTAGACCTTGACGGACTGGGCGCCCCCCTTTCGTTTGAGCTCCCGCTCCACGCGAAAAATGCGCCGCTCCCCTTCAAACGTGACCTCGAATTCAAAATGGACATAGGCCTTGTCGAGAGAAAAGTTGATGACATCGGAAATAGTGCCCGTACGCGAACGGGAGATGCTGCCATAAAGCGCAAATCCGATGCAGTCCAGGATGGTGCTCTTGCCCGAACCGGTATCCCCGAAAATGCCGAAGATGCCGTATTCAAGGAGCTTGGCAAAATCGATGCGTGCGGGTTCGGAGAAGGAGTTGATGCCGCAGAATTCCAGATAGAGCGGTCTCATGCGTCCTCCTTCAGCAGTTCGAGAAAGGCGCTCTTGAGCTCCTCGCTCGGCTCTGCGTTATAAATGCTCTGATAATACTGCGTGAAGAGCTCCCCCGCAGAGAGCTTTGCACGGCTTTGAAAGGAAAACGCCTGTGTGCCCTCGACACGCGTGATAAGGGAAACGAGCCCTTCGTTGGCGGCCCGAAGCGCGCGCGTCTCTTCCGAAGAGAGCGGCGCTTTCAGATGAAGGGTAAGTTCGATGTAAGCATTTTCGTATTGTTTGAGAAGGGGTACGGCCTGTTCCGCGCTGCCGCATTCAAGGCGTACGAGCTGCCTGCCCGAAGAGAGGCCGATGAGTTCTTTGACCTCGATATGCTCCCCCTGCGTCTCGAGGAGGACGACGGACTTCTGCGCACCCGCCTCGTCGAAAGAATATTGCAGCAGAGAGCCGCTGTAACGGGCATTCTTCATCTTCTGAGGCTTATGAAGATGCCCGAGTGCAACGTAGTCGAACCGTTCGAAGAGGGAAAGCGGTACGGCGCGCGCGCCGCCGAGGTCGATATCGCGTTCGCTCTCGCTCGTTTTGCCTCCCGCAACAAACAGATGAGAAAGCAAAATATGCGGCATCCCGACGCGGAAGGCAGCCTCCCCGCTCTCGATCCAGCGGGCGACCTTTTCGGAATAGCTCTCCTCCGTCTTTTCTTCCCTCAGGCGCGCCTCGTTGGGATAGGGAAGCGCGTTGATGTAGATATGGTCGCCCTTTTCATCCTGCAAAACGAGGTGATTCTCCCCCGCCTCCACCGCACGGACGGGCCTGTTTCCGCCGAGCGCGAAATGGCCGCCCCTGCTGCCGAACAGATAGACGCCGTGCTGCTCCGCAATGGGCGCGGAAGCCGCAAGCCGAACGCCGTCATCGTGATTCCCCGGGATGACGACGACAGCACGCGTATCGCCCGCAAGCTCCTTGACGGCACGAAAAAAGACCTCTTCCGCTTCGGCGGGCGGAAGATAGGTATCGAAAACATCCCCCGCGACGAGCACAACGGAGACCTCTCTCTCCCTGCAGATCGCAGTAAGCTCATGGAGCGCCTCGATCTGTTCGGGGAGGCGATCTCTGTCCATGAGCCGTTTCCCGATATGCCAATCTGATGTATGGAGAATGTTCACTCTGAAAATGCGTCCTTCCATCCCGCCAAAAACACTCCCCCGAACACGGAAAGAGCCTTGCTTTTGCGGGCAAGATGTGATATACTGTGATGAGGGACGAAACTGCCCCTTATAGAATACCATTATACATCGACTGCCGCGAAAAAGCAAGCGGATGAAAGAAAGTTCGGAGATTTTGTATGTCCTTCAGCGCCTATTCCAAAGAATTTACCGAAAATATGTACACCACCGTGGAGAATCAGTTTATCACGAAATATCTTCCGCAGGCGGACGGCGACGCCGTGAGGGCGTATCTCTACGGGCTGTACCTTTGCGGCTGCAAGGACGATTTCGACGCGCGCGCAATGGCAAAGCTCTTGAAGATCCCCTACGAACGCATCCGGGAGATCTTCGGCTTCTGGGAGGAGTGCGATCTCGTGCGTATCCTCTCCCAAGATCCCCTCTTCGTGGAATATCTGCCCGTGAGCTCCACGGCGGGGAAACCCAAGCCCGTGAGAGCGGAAAAATACTCTCAGTTCAACCGCGAGCTTTTGAAACAGCTTCAAAAAGCGGGAAAAGACTTCAAACCGTATGAGCATCAAAGGATCCTGGAATTCCTTGAAAACTATCCCATGGAGCAGCAGGCCTTCCTGCTGATCTCCGAATACTGCATGAAAAAAGACGGCGATAAGCTCTCCTCGCAGCACATCCTCAATAAGGCCAAAAAGCTGTGCGCCGAACACAAATATACCTATGAGCAGGTGGAACAGGAGCTTGCCGATTTCAATGAAAACGAACGCGCGCTCTCACGCATCTATTCCTTGCTCGGCATCTACAAAAAGCCGCAGGAGAGCGATTACGCCTATCTTGAAAAATGGCAGGAAGCAGGCATGGATCAGGGCGCAGTGTTTGCGTGCGCATCGGCATTGAAAAAGGGGTCCTTATCAACGCTCGACGCTCTTGTCGGAGAGCTGCTCGAAAAGAATATCACGAGCGAAAAACAAGCCAAAGAGTACCTAACGCTTCGGGAGAAGAAAGCGGAACTCGTCTTTGCGATCGGAAGAAAATTGGGGATCCGCATCCAGAACCCCCGCGCTTACATCGAGGAATATGCCGAAAAATGGCTGGAACGCGGCTATGAAGCAGAGAGCCTGATAAAAATCGCCTCCTTCTGCTTCAAACTCGGATATGATTTCCAGGGCATGGACGGCTTTCTCGGCTCCCTCTACGAGAGCGGAATTGTCGATGAAGAGGGAGTTGCCGCGTATCTTACGAACCGCGAAAAACAGCTCAAACTTCTGCAGTCTCTTCAATCGGTATGCGGCGTCATCAAAAAGACGACGAGCGCACTCGACATGATCGCGGCATGGAAGAGCTGGGAATTTTCCGACCGGATGATCTTGGAAGCGGCAAAGCGAAGCGCCGGCGCGAGCGCCCCGCTCTCCTATATGAACAAACTGCTTTCCGAATGGAAGCGCACCAACATCAAAGAGATCTCCGAGATCCCCGAACGCACCGCTTTGGCGCAGGGCCAAGCCCGAAACACCCAGAGGCGGACAGATTTCAAGAGCGAGGCGGAGATCGCGGCAGACCTTCGTGGAGAGAGGGAACATTACTATGCCGTACTGCGCCAAAAAGCACAGGAGCGCGCGGAAAGCAACCGCCGCATCGCAGAGAGCGATAAAGCATTTTCGCAGTCCGATTCCCTCATCAAGCGCAAAGAGATCGAGCTCGCCCGGGCGGAAGTATTCTCCCCCGCAGCCGCAGAGGCCCTCCGAAAGGAGCTTGCAGTCGCGAAGGAACAGCGCCGAGAGGCTCTGAAAAGGCTCTCCCTTTCCGAAGCAGACCTTACGCCGGAATATCAATGTTCAAAGTGTTCGGATACGGGATTCCTTCCCGACGGAAGAGCTTGCGACTGTTATCCCGCAAAACAATAAAAAGAGCCCGCAGCGAAGTCCTGCGGGTTTTCTCTAAATCAAGCAGTCATTATGTCTGGCATAATACTATGCAAACGCATGAATTACTGCAAGTATTACTCATAATCGCTATAATCTCGGCGGGGATCTTTGCAATTTTGCTGCGGAGAATATGGTGCGCCCCCACGCGATAAAAGCCCCTTTTTCCGATCGATCCGAGGCGCGCTTTTAAGTTCCACAAGGACGACATCTACGCCGATCTTGCTCACGCATTTGAGATCGATATACACATCGGACTTGCCCCAGCGGAACCCCCTTCCGCCGGGCGCCACGATCCCCAACACGCGTCCTTCGGGATAGGTGAAAACAACATCGGAAACCTTTCCGAGCTGTTTTCCGTCACAAACGTTGACGACCATCTTTTGTTTGAGATCCTGAAAGCTCGTTTCCACGCTATATCATATGCCGCGATCGGGCAATTCTTGACAAAATTCGCGCTGAACTCATCAGGATATTTCTTTTCTTATCGTCCCGATCGCGTTCTTTTCCAGGCGGGAGACCTGCGCCTGCGAGATGCCGACCTCTGCCGAGATCTCCGTCTGCGTTTTCCCCTCAAAGTAGCGGAGCTGCAGGATCTTTCGTTCCCGCTCATTGAGCCTGTCGAGCGCCTCTCGAAGCGCGACGTGCTCTGTCCAGATCTCATCGCTCTGCTTTTCGTCACAGATCTGATCCATGAGTTCCAACGCATCGCCCGACTTATTGTAGACGGGCTCATACAGCGAGACGGGATCGGATATGGCGTCGAGCGCATACACGACTTCCCGTTCCTTTATGGAAAGCTCTTCTGCAATGCGGGAGATCGTCGCCTCCTCGTCCTTCGCTTCGATCCGTTCGCGCGCCTTCAGGATCTGATAGGCGGTATCCCGAATGGAGCGGGAAACACGCAAAGAGTTGCCGTCCCGAAGAAATCTTTTGATCTCCCCGAGGATCATGGGAATGACTTTCGCACGTCGAAACACTCATAGTTTATTTCCGTTCGGTTTTCCCTCTCGGATGGACACATTATACCATATTCCGAGAAATTTTGCAACATGATAAAGAGAGCACGTCTCCAAACCGGAGGCAGGCTCTCTTTTTACTCTGTCACACCCAAAACTACTTTTTCATACTGCGTTTTATTCAGGTAGACCTTTATCTCGCCGTGCTTGAGCTCGACCTTTGCAACCAAACTTCTTACAACATTTTGTTTCTCCTGCGGCGTCATCACGCCCCATGTATCGGGCAGCGTACGGAGCATCTTTTCATTCTCCTCGATCTGTTTCGTGTAAGTCTGTATTTCTCGTTCTTCTACAATTTCACGCTCCAGCTTTTTACAGTCAGCATCGATATCTGCTGCCTGATCCAAAAGCCCATCATCTCCGATTTTTTTGTAGGCATAGATGAGACGATCGTATTCCTGACGCAATGTATTTTTATAGCTGAAGTCATCCCATTCCCAATCACGAAAACCCGCTCTGTTTTCAAGATCGTACAACATTCCGATCGTCAAACCCGATCCGTATGTTTCACACTTCGGGCCGATATACAGGTAAGAACTGTGTATCTGGCGGCCGGCTTCATCAAAATTCGGCTTGACCTCGATCAGCCGATCGTCCTTCAAGCGCCTCATGAGAGATTGTATTGTCCGCTTGGACACGGCGAGTTTTACGGCAAGTTTCTCTAAGTCAATCGGCTTTCCCCTCCTGCGGATGATGTAGTTTATCACCATCTCCCGTCGCTCCTCGGGCGTTGCCTTGCGCATGAGAAATTCGGACGGAGCAAAGCAGTCATGATTGTCGTAATACTCGGGATTTTCGATCTCTTCAAACCCGTACTTATGCTTATGAATGGTGTGATCCCCCGGCTTTCCCAACGTATGCTTTCTGTGTTTCTTCTTTCTCTTTGTGATTTCTCCCCCCGTTCCGCCGCTGTTCAATCTCATAGTACCTCACCATAATACAAACATTTGTTTTTATTATAGCAGAGAAATGACGGTTTGTCAAGCGCAACATTTCAATCGCACGGCAGAAAATTTCAGAATTTCAAGAGAGGAATTCTCACCGACAGTGCCTTTCTTGGTGACGGTCGTGTGGGCAGAAACCCCAACGCGATTGAATGCCTCACATTTGCGAATACCGCTGCACCAACGCCACGCTCTATGCCCTTCCCGTCCTCAGATTCGGCCCAACAGCCAATCGATGGCATTTATGACCTCGATCCCCTCATAGTTGCCCGGCGTAAATCGGTCCAATGTGAGGATCTTCTTGGGGTAATTGTCCCCGATCTTCCGCAAAGGCGCTATTTTGCGCTCAAACGTTGTCTGCTCTATAAGTGAAGCCGAAACCTGATAGTACTCCAAAATATCGTCCTTCCCCGCGACAAAATCAATTTCGGCATTGCCCGCCTTCCCGACATTCACCCGATAGCCGCGCCGCACGAGTTCCAAAAACACGATATTTTCCAGCGAATAGCCCAAATCGTAATTGTGTTTGGGGAGCAGATAGCGGCGCAGGCCTAAATCGACGATATACAACTTCCCGTTCTGTTTCAAAAGCTGTTTGCCCTCCACATCGTAACGTTCCGCGCGATAAAAGATATACGCCTCCGTAAGCGCCTCGATATAATCATCTACCGTATTGGGCGACACCTTTCTCCCCGACGAAGTGATATAATCGGCGATCTTTTTCACCGAAATTGGGCTTCCGACGCAATTTGAAAGAAACTTGGAGATATTCTTCAAAAGTGCGATATCCGTCACCTTCCGCCTGTTGGGGTCTTCTTTGCGGGGGCGGCGCTCCTCCACATCCTTTACAATGACGGTATTGTAGATCCCCTCCAGGTACATATCCACCTTTTCTTTCGTCCTGTCCATCGTGGCAATATACGGAAAGGCTCCGTCCGACAGATATTCGGCAAACAGCCTGTCATCATCGCCGCCGCCCCGGCTTTCATAGAATTCTGAAAACGAGAAGGGCAGCATATTGATCTCTACATATCTGCCCGACAGCAGCGTTGCAAGCTCGCCGGACAGCAGCCACGAGTTGGAACCCGTGATATACACATCGACATTCTCCTTGATATAGAGGCTGTCTACCACCCTTTCAAACCCTTCCACCTTCTGGACCTCATCGAGAAAAATGTAGGTCATTTTGCCTCTGCAAAGCCTTTCGGTAAGATAGGCATACAGTGCCCTGTAGTCTTGCAGCACCTCGTTTTCGAGCTCTTCAAAATTGACGGAAACGATTTGCTCGCCGCCGACCCCGTGCCCTTTCAGATATTGCTTATACAGATCGAGCAGCGTAGATTTTCCCGAGCGGCGAATGCCCGTAACAACTTTGATGACCTGCTCATCCTTCCATGCGATCAGCTTTTTGAGATACTCTTTCCTCTCTATCATGGCAATTCCTCCTGCCGTCAGTATAGCATAAAAACAGTAATAAGTCAAGATATTTTCCGAAATCGGAATTTTTGAAATAGAAATACATGGAATTTTCCGAAAATGGCAGCATTTAACGAGCAATTCCTTCCCTAAGCTGCTTAACTTCCAAGAAAACAAAAACCTCGGCGGCGGCCGAGGTCTTTGTCGTTTGAATTGCTACACGCCGATGGAGCGCAGTTTTTCGTCCAGGACTTCCTGCATCTGCGGCGGCACGAAGAAGGAGCGCATGGAGAGCATATCGCGAAGGGTATAGCCGCTCATGCCGACGTCGTTGCCCAAGAGAAAGGCGCAGATGCCCGGTGCGACTTCGCGGAACGCCGCCCTCGCCCGCTCGTCGTCCATCACGTCGTAGAGGAGGGAATCGATGGAATAGGGATGAACGAGGGTGCGGTCGGCAGCGAGGCAGAAGATGCTCTCCCCCGCCTTTAAGGGGAAAGTCTTGCCGCCGAGGCAGATCTCTGCCTCCACGCCGTAGGGAACGGCGACGGTGAGCGCCACTTTTCCGTCCCTTCCGATGCGGTACTGCACCCTGAACTCTCCCGCGGGAGAGAGGAAGCGGCAGGAGAAGTCCTTGAGCCGATGATTGAACTTTGGGGAAATGCGCACCTTTTTGAAGGCGACCGATCGGGGTTCGATGCCCGCGATGTCACGGTAGAACGCCTCGGCGACCGCCCCGAAGGAGTAGTGGTTGAGCGAATTCATCGCCGTGCCCGTGATGGAGCCGTCCGCTCCCAATGAATTCCAGCGCTCCCAGATGGTCGTCGCGCCCAGATTGACGCAGTACAGCCAGCTCGGGAACTTTTCGGAATACAAAATGCGGAAGGCATCCTCGGTGAGCCCCGCCCTCAGCAGCGCCTGGATGAGCTTGGTCGCTCCCACAAAGCCGCCCTTGACGGCATAGCCGTCCTTTTTGATGCGCTTTTGGAAGCAGGAGACGAGCTTTTCCCGGTCCACCCAGATCCCAAAAATGATACAGAGGACGTATGCCGTTTGGGTATCCACTGCGAGCCGTCCCGTTGCGGTAAAATATTCGCGCAGGATGGCATGCCTTATCTCCTCGGCGATGCGCGCATACCGCTCCGCACGCTCACCGTACCCGAGCTCCCCTTCCGCAAGCGAGAGAATTTTAACACTGTTGAAGTAGTAGCAGGAGGCAATGAAGTGCTCATTGGTCGCGCCGCGCAGCGCGCTGCTGTTGACGCCGTCCTGGCTCAGCCAATCGCCGAGGCAGAACCCGAAGCGGTTAAGCCGTTCGCCCCCGCTCTCGTCGTCCTTGCGGATGAGCAGGTCCACATAGGAGCGCATCATGGGCAGATGCCGTGCAAGGAAGCATTTGTCGCCGTAAAACTCATAGACCGTCCACGGGATGATGGTCGCCGCATCGCTCCAGATGCTGCCCGATTCCTCCAGCTCCCCGAAGGAGGGGGAATAGGAAGCGATGCCTCCTCCCAGCCGCCTTTGGTCAATCTCCATGTCGCGGCAGTACTTGTCGTAGAAGGCGCGGCAGTCGAACTGATAGCACGCCGCCGCACAGAACACCTGCGCATCGCCCGTCCAGCCGAGGCGTTCGTCGCGCTGCGGGCAGTCGGTGGGCACATCCAGGAAGTTGCTCTTCTGGCCCCACTTGCAGTTGAGGAGCAGGCGGTCGATCTTGGGATTGTCCGTCGTGATGAACGCCGTCTCATCGACGTCCGAATACAGCACGCAGCCCGTGAAATCGTCGGGGTCCACCTTCTCGAAGCCCTCCACGCACATGTAGCGGAAGCCGAAGAAGGTGAACTTGGGGTACACCTCGCGCGGAACGCCGTCCGACACATAGTCGTATTCCGCCTTGGCGGTGCGCAGGTTGTCGCGGTAAAAACACCCCTGCTGCAAGACTTCTCCCGCCCGAAGGCGCACGTGCTGCCCGCGTACAAGCGGGGTACGGAAGGACACAAAGCCCGAGAAGTTCTGCCCGAAGTCGAGGATATTTTCCCCCTTGGGGCTTACGATGAGCGTGGGTTTGAGCTTTTCCTTGATGACGACGGGGAGGCTGATGCGCTCCACGATGCGGAAGAGCTGCGGCACGCGGACGACGGGAGACGTTTCCGAAGTATCCCGCGTGAAGTCCGCGCTCTCGCCGTCATAGATGCCGCTCTCCGCGATCTCGGAGGGGCGGGAAAGCCACGTCTCGTCCGTCCTTATCACGGTCTTATTGCCGTCCTTGTCCCACAAAACGAGCTTTGCGGCGCAGACGAAATCTCTTCCGTAGATATTGCTGCAGTGATTGAGCCCGAACCTTCCCTTGAACCAGCCGTTGCCGAGCGCGATCTCGAGAAGGTCCTCGCCCTTCAAATAGGGAGTGATGTCGTACGTCTGATACTGCACATAGTCGGAATAGTCGTTGCAGCCCGGGGTGAGGTACTCATTTCCGACGCGCTCCCCGTTGAGGCGGGCTTCATACAGCCCCAACCCCGTGACATACAGCCGCCCCCTGACGGCGCCCCTTGAGGAAAAGGTGCGGAAGATGACGGAATGACTGTATGCGGCCTTGGAGAGGACGAAGGGTGCGTCGAACGAAGTGCCCGTCTCAAAGAAGTGCAGGGCGCTTCTCTCCTTCCCCGCCGCGAGCTCGAAATAGTACCGCGTCTCTTTCTCCGGCGAAAAATGCAATTTTGAGGCAAAGTTTTCGGCGATATCGAGCGGCTGCGAAAAGAGCAGGTTCTCGCGCGAAGGACTGCCGTAGATACGCAGTTCCAAACCGCCCTTCGGCTCCCCCGTCACGGCGTAAGAGAGGACGAGTTCGTCAAGATCGTACCCGACGGGGTCCTTTACGCCGTTGATCTTGATGTTTGTAAATTCCACGTTCTCACTCCTTTACCCCGCCGAGAGAGATACCCGCCACAAAGCCTTTTTGGAAGAAGGGATAGGCAATAAGAATGGGAAGGATGCCGATGACGGCGATCGCCATCTGGACGGATGCGGAGGGAAGATTCTCCGTGCTCAGCCCGAGGTCGGGGTTGGACGCGATGAAGTCGACGGAGTCTTGCATCTCCTTCAAGAGGCGCTGGATGGAATACAGCTCCTGATGCTCCATCGAGATGTAGTAGAGCGAGTTGTTCCAGTCGTTCCAGAACCCGATGGCGGTGCTCAGGCTCAGCGTCGCGATGAGCGGCAGCGCGAGCGGGATATAGATGGCGGCATAGATGGTGAACATATTCGCGCCGTCCAGTTCCGCCGCCTCCATGAGTTCCCCCGAGACCGAGCTTCTGAAGTACATCACGAAGAGCATGACGCCGAAAGCGTTCATCAGCATACCGGGAACGATGAGCCCGAAGAAGGTGTTGTTGAGGTGGAACACCGTCGAATAGATGACGTAGGTAGCCGTTGCGCCGCCGTTGAAGAGCATCGTAAAGACGACGAGGAACATGATGATGTTGCGCCCGGGCGTCTTCTTCCACGCGAGGCCGAACGCCATCATCGTGGTGATGAGCATATGCAGAAGGGTGCCGACGAGCGTCGTGGCGATGGTAATGAAGTACGCCTTGCCGATCGTCGACCATGCCTTGAAGAGATAGGCATAAGCGTCGAAGCTCACTTCCATGGGAATGAGGCCGTAACCGTAGCGGGCGAGCGCTTCCTCCGAGGTGATGGAGGAGGAGATCATCATGATGAAGGGGAAGATGGCAAGGAGCGCCGCGACGATCATAACGATGTGCGCCACGATCTTAACGCCGAGGTTCTCCCGCTTCAAACCGCTGCTGTCCCCTTCTTTTCCCATTCTTCTCTTTTTGATTGCTTGTGCTTGCATGATTTTCCTCCTCAGAACAGCGAACTGTCGGGGTCGACCTTCTTGATGACGAGATTGGCAGACACAACGAGGATGAGCCCGATGAGCGACTGCAAGATGCCCGCCGCCGAAGAGGTGACGAGGTCTCCTGCGCCCTTCAGCGAGTTATAGATGTAGGTATCGATGGTCTGCGAGACCTCATAGAGCTGGCCCGAGTTCTGCGAGAGCAGATAGAAGAGACCGTAGTCCGAACGGAAGATGCCCGCAAGGCCCATGATGAGCATGGTGACCATCGTCGATTTGAGCCCGGGGATGGTCACATATCGCACCTGCTGCCAGAAGTTTGCGCCGTCCAGCTTGGCGGCGTCGAAGAGGCTGGGCGAGATGGAGAGCAGCGAGGAATAATAGAACAGGAAGTTGAAGCCCGTGCTCTTCCATGTGTTGAAGAAGATGAATACGAAGGGCCACATCCCGATGGCATCCTTGCCATAGAAGTTGATGCGCTCCCCGCCCGCGTTGGTGATGATGGCATTGAGCATGCCGTTCTCGCCGCTGAAAAGCGCGAAGGTGACATAGCTGACGATGACCCAGCTCATGAGGTAAGGCAGAAGGATGATGGTCTGGTAGACGTTCTTGATCTTCCCGCGCACAAAGGTGAAGAGGATCGCCATCGTCACGGGCACAATGAGATTGATGAGGATGAACGCGACGTTGTAGAGCACCGTGTTGCGGATATACAGCCAGATATCCGAACTCTGAAACAAGATCTCAAAATTCTCGAAGCCGCACCACGGGCTGTTAAAGATGTTGGTAAGGCTCATATCGGGCTCTTTGAAGGCGAGCGAGAGCCCGATGAGCGGCATGTAGTTGTTGATGAGAAGGTAAGCGAGCCCGGGGAGCATCATCGCAAAGACGATGATGATGTTCTTCCACTTGGTCATGCCGTTCTGCGTGCGGCGCGATTTCGCCTTGAAGGCACGCTCGGCGCGCTCTGCGCTTCTCACTCCCTCTTTGACTTTTTCCATAGCTCTCCCCTTTTAACTGTTCTGTTCCGCCTTCCATGCGGCATACTGCTCCGCCTTATCCTCGACGATGCTGTCGATCCGGGCATTGTCGAGGGCGTTGATAAATTCCTCGTAGGTGCTGCCGGGGCCCGTAAAGGTGCCGTCCGTGCCCTTGCTGCCCGCTCCGACGGCGAGCGTCAGGAAGTAGCGCGACATGACCTGTGCATTGATGTTTCGGATGGTCGTCGTATGCGAGCGGTCCGCCCAGTAGATGAACCCGGCAGCGGGAGACTTATGGGAAAGCGTCTGTTCTTCGTAGTAAACGCTTTCCTCCTTCACGCGTTCCAACTTAGAGACTGCCTCTTCGGCATCTATGCCGTATTGGACAAAACCATAGATCATGTTGTAGTCGCCCCAGAAGCCGCCGATGACGTAGTTGTTGGTGCGCGAGCCCTCGTACACTTCGGTGATATAGCCCCTCTCCTCGTCGACAAATTCCCACTCCTCGCCCTCAACGCCGTACATGATGAGGTTGATGAGGTACTCATCGGAATAGAGAAGGTCGATGAACTGCATCGCTCTTGCGGGGCGCTTGCTCTTGGCGGGGATCATGAGCGCCTGCATGGGATTGGAAAGAACGTAATACTCTTCGCAGAGCGGAAGCATCACGAGGTCGAGATCGCCTTCGAGCGAGGTGCCCTCCCTGTTCTTCATGCGGTCTCTTTCCCACTCGTTCTCGATCCCCGGGCTGGTCTGCTGAACGGTACCGACATAGCGTTCGGAATCGAACAGGTCGAAGAGATTTTCGGATGAGGTCTCTGCATCGGGATGGACGTAGCCCTCTTCATACCATTTTCCCATCCACTCGACGAATTCCTTATAGGCGTCCGTCTTGTAGTAGTTGACGACTTCGTCGTTCCACTCGCCCGTCTCGGGTTCCATCGTGAGCGCTGCGGTGGGATAAGTCTCGGTACCCAGCTTGTCGTAGGGCACGAGCGCCGCCATATAGTCCTGCCCGTTCCTTGCCGAGCAGGGATACACCGTCTGTCCCGCCGAGTTTGTGGGCATGACTTCGCGGATGGCGGCAAAGATGGTGTCGAGATCCTCGTAGCCGATCAGCTGGCCTTCGGTGTACTTGCCCTCTTGAGGGGTCTCGCTGTAGAGGCCTGCGCGCTCCAGAACATCCTTCCGCACCATGTACGAATAGCCGCCGAGAAGACTGTTCGGGAACACCGAGATGCCGTAGATGTTTCCGTCCTCGCCGTAGAGCGCGGACTCCTGATGCTCGGGCAGCACTTCGGAGAGGTAGGGCGCGATCTCCGGCGTTAAGAGAGAATCGAGCTCCCGCGCCGAATGGTCGGTGATGAAGGACTCCGAACCTGTGAATACGTTGATGATATCGATCTCCTGGTTGGTGATGAGCCAGTTCTGGTAGTCGGACGCACAGTTGTAAACGTTGGTCATCTTGAACTCCACGCCGAAGCCGAGCTTCTCCTCAACGTATGCGGAGACGGCTGCCTCCACCTTCTCCGTCGAGGGCTGCATCGTGCCCGCATGCAGGAAGGAGAGGACGACGTCGCCCTCTTCCTTGGAAGGATCGGCGGGGCCGCCCGTCTTGCCCGTCTCGGTACAGGCCGCAAAGCCCACGAGAGAGGACGCCATCAACACGGCGGTAAGTGCCAAACAAAGGTTACGTTTTTTCATCTTAACACCTCGTATCATATAGTCTGAGTGAAGCCGAACTCCTCGGCTGTTCTTGACCACAATATAGCACACGCGCCCCTTAAAATCAAGACAAAAGCCCAAAATACCCCTTCGGAAGTGACAAAGCGCGAACGTTTGTGACGCAGTAAAATGTGAAATTTTCACTTCCTCCCTTGACGGGAAAAGGTTGTTGTGGTAAAATGGTTTTATTCGGGGAGAAAAGCATGAACAGCAACAATCAGGATCTTAAAAATATCACCAAAGAGAGCATCACCCAGTCGCTTTTAAGGCTGATGGAGACCAAGGAATACAAGGATATCTCCATCTCCTCCATCTGCGAGCTGGCGGGTGTCTCCCGCAACGCGTTCTACCGCAATTATCCCGCCAAAGACGCCATTCTGCGCCAGTACATGTATGAGATCACCGACTTATGGCGGCGGCAGCTGCGTACGGTCAAAAACCTCACCGCAAAGCAATATTTCACGACGATTTTCGCCGAAACGGGCAAGCAGAAGGAGCTCATCCGCATGCTGCACAAGGCGCAGGTCGAGTATCTTCTCATCGACGTCATCTTCACCTTCTTCCGCAACTTTACGCTGCACACGAGCCAGGTCCACTACTATCAGTGTCACTTTGCGGGCAGTTTTCATGCCATGGTCATCCACTGGATCATGAACGAACAGCCCGAAACGCCCGAGGAACTCGGAAGCCTGATGTGCAAGTTCAACCACATCGCTCCCACGACGCGCATCAACCTGCCCGACCCCATCGCCATTGAAGACCTCATGACCATCAGCACCTTCACCTACCGCAACTGAATCATAAAAGGAAAGGCTCCGCAAGCGCGGAGCCCTTTCTTTTGCAACAAAGTTATAAGAGGAATGAAGAAATAGGGGGAATTCATGAGCTTTATAACTTCATTGACTGTGAGGGTAAACGTAAGTTATTCGGCAGGCGTAAACACGCTTTCCACGGGTTCGCCCGTCGTCCCGTCCGTCGTGACAATGGTGAAGGAAGTGACGGTATTGCCGTCCGTGACCGCCTCATAGGAAGCAACGCCCGTGAAGAGGTTCCCGCCGTACAGCAGCGCGACCGCCGCGTTGAAGTACTGCACTTCCATTGCGCCGTCTGCGATGTTGTAGTAGCCGTAGGAGCTGAACAGCGTCAGGCCGAATGCAGAGGCAGAGAAGCAGAAGGTGCCGTCTGCGCTGAAAGCGAAGGAAGTCGTGATGCCGCTCGCCTCGCTGGAGTAGGTGACGTCCTCGGCAAAGGCATTGCTGCCCGTGAGCACGTTTGCGGGGAAGGCGACGGTCACTTCGATCTCTTCCGTAACATCGTCCACGGTGACGACGATGGTCGCCGTGCCCTCGGCGGCACCGGTGATGGAAGCGCCGCTCACGGTGACGATGCCCTCTTCCGAGCCCTCCTTGAGCGCCACGCCCACGGTGAGCGCGGAGACAAGATCGGTCACGCCCTCTGCAGGGGAAAGCGTCGAGGTCGCATACAGGTCGAGCGAAGCGCCCGATGCGAGGGCGAGCGTCTTCTTGCCGTCCTGTTCGACAACGGAAGGAGCGAAGGTGATGCTCTCCGTCTCGATATAGGGAATGTCAAAGCCGAACGCCGAATTGGCGACCTCTCTTGCAACATTGAAGGATGCGGAAACGGGAGCCGCTGCGCCCTCCCACGAGAAGGAGACGGTGACGGTGACGCCGTTCTTGGTGTCCGTTTCGCTTTGAATGGTGACGGACGACGCATCGCCGAAGGCGACGGTGCCCGACATCTGCCCTGCGGTATTCACAGTGCCCGAAACGGGAGCGAAGGTGAGGGCGTTGTCCGCCGCCTCCCACGTCGTCTCGAAGGAGACGGGCGAGACGGAAGAACCTGCGGGAACAAAGCTCCCCACGGTGAACACCGCCTTCCCGTCCGACCAAAGCTGGATGCTGTCTGCAGCATTTGCGCCCGCGATGGTCGTCTGGATATAGGCGACGGTGGTATCGATGCCGCCCTCCACCTTGGTGGAGCCGACGAGCTTCGCCGCCTCTTCCTTGGTGAATTCATAGGTGCCGAGTTCAAAGTCGCTCGTGCCGTTGTTGATATACAGGCGGAGCTGCAGCTGCTGGTTTTCAAACGTTGCATCGGCGAGCACGGGGAAGCTGAAGCCCATTGCCGTCACCTGGCCGCTGAATGCGGGCGCGTTGTTCACGATCTGATAGCTCCCCGTATAGGGCTCGATGGCAAGCTCGGTGCTGCCCGATACCGCAACGCCCGTGAGTTCAACATCGCCGTACTCATACATGATGAGCGTGTTGGTGCTCGTGCCCACCGCCGCCGTCTTTTGGATGCCCTCGCCGCGCGCCGCGATGACGGAGATGCTGCAATATGCCTGATACAGCCCGTCGCCTTCCTCGGCCGTCGCGGTGATGGTGCACGCCTTCCCGGCAGCATCCTCTTTGGCCGTTACAAGGCCGTTCTCATCCACCGTGCATGTATCGTCGAAATCAACTTCCCAGGTGACGTTCTTATTCGTCGCATTCTCGGGGGTGAAGATGACCTCGAGCTGTACGCTCTCCCCAACTTCGAGCGAGATCTCATCCTCGGCAAACGAGATGCCCTGCAGCGCGACCGTATCGCCGCCCGGCGTCGGTTCGGGGGGCTGCTCGGGATCCGTGCATGCCGCAAATACGCCCGCGGAGAGCGCAAGCATTGCCGCCGCGGCAAGACTTACTAACCATTTTGACTTGTGTTTCATGTCTTTCTCCCTTAAATAATTTTTATATCGGAACGGGAGTCCCGCTCCTTTTGCCTCATTTTACTTCAACTGTCCGCCCCTTTCAAGGGCATTCCCGAAAATAGGCGCTCCGTGGTCACAAACGCAAACCGTTTGTGACGCTTTTAATATCCGAAGTATTTTTTCACCATCTCGGTGTACTTCGCGCGGTAGACATTGCCGCACTCGGCGTTCGTCGAACCCATATGGTCGCAGTTGGGGAACATAACGACGGTGTGCTCGATGCCGGCCTCGGTGAGCGCCGCCTCCATCTGAATGCCGTGCTCGCCCGAAATGAGCATGGGGTCGAGGCAGGCCTCCGCAAGGACGGTGGGGACCGCATCCCCCTTCTTGACAAAGGCGAGAGGCGAAATGCTGTCGATCTTTTCGTCGAACTCTTCCTTGGAATAGGAAGTAAAGTCGTATTCGTTGAGCGCGCTGCGCGGCAGTTCCCCCGCCATAATGGCAGTAAGCTGTTCCTCGAGGCGCTTGTACTCCGCGCTGTTGATATATTCTTCGTACTCGGGCGTGCCGGGCTGACGGTCTCCCACGCCCAGATCGAAGAGTTTAGGGTCGTTGAGTGCGATGACCGCCACCTGCGGACCGAGAGGCATGAGTACACCGCTCGTCCAGCAGTCGAGATGGAAGCTCATGGGGCCGACCATCGAGAAGGTGCACACGACGGGAATGGGCGCATCTGGTTCGTTGCCCATGTCGTAGGCGTACCACGCCGCAAGGTGGGAGCCCGAGGAATAGCCGTTGGTCGCGCACTTGGTGATATTCCAGCCGTATTCATCGGAAAGGTCCTTCACCTTCTGCATCGCCTGGTTTATCTCATTCTGAATGTCGAGGAAGGTGACGACATCGCCGTTGTCGTACTGCCGCCCGCCATAAGTGTGGTTGATGGCGACGGCAAAGTAGCCCTTGTCTGCCCAGTCACGGGCGCCCGCGAGCATGGACTCTTTCTCACCGCTCGTCCAGCTGCCGCCGTGGATGAGCAGGATGACGCCGTTTCCCTCCTCCTTCTGTGCCTTCCACTTGTCCTCGGCGGGGATATAGATGTCGAGCATCTCGCGCTTTTCGAGGATGGTGGGATCGGCCGCTTCGAGATCGTACTGCGATGCATTGTCGTCGGTGCGTTCTGTGTAAGGAAGCATCGTTCTGTCGCCGTAGCGCACGTCCTTCATGAACGTGACCCCGCGGGAGGCGACGTAGTCGTCGCTGCTCATGAGGTCGACGTCGAAGTCGTATCCGCCCGTTGCGGCGTTGGTCTCGTCGACCACGGCATACGGCATGACGGCAAACACGCTGTCTCTCCGCGAGAGCTCGCCCGTTGCGGCGTTGAGATAGAAGTTTGCATCCGTGCCGTCGTCGAACTTGGCGTTCATGCTGTACTCGTTGGTGCCTGCAAGGGGCGTGTCCGCAACGTCATAGGTGCCGAAGCGGTAATATTCCTTGCCGACGACGTAGTCCTTTCCGAGCGTCGCATTGAAGTATTCGCAGCCGAGCTCGGTGTAGTGGTTGGTGACGACGAAGGTGTTGTCGCTCACGAAGGAGACGACGGAAGAGCGGTAGAGCTGCGAGGTTTTGGTGACGGCGAGCATCTCCTCTTTGAGGGCCTCATCCTCGAGGGCGAGGATCTTGTTGAGCTCCCCTTCCGTGAACACGGTGATGTCGCGGTATCCGCTCTCGGGCTTTAAGACCTTGCTCTCGAGCACGATCTCGCCCGCCGAATAGCTCGCCTTGCCGCCGCCGAGCGCCTCGAGCATGATGTTGACGGTATACACCGACGCATCGTCATCGCCCACTGCCGCAAACAGCGCGTTGGCGAGCAGGCCGTTGTAGCGGGGCGTCGCGGCACCCACGTCCTCCCCGTCGATGGTAAAGAGATTGAGATAGTCGGTGATGTCGGCGTCTGCTGCATAAGGGGTCTCGAGCGTCGCCTGAATGTCCGCGCGGAAGGTCTGCGCCTTCTCGTTGACAACACCCTTGTTCTCCGCAAGCGTTTTCGTATTGTCGTACTCCGTCTTTGCGATGTCGTTGACGGCACTCTGAGCGAGCTGTTTCTGCTCCGCGCTCGTGCCCACGCCGTTGTAGCCGCGGGCAAACACGGCAAGCTGCGTCCTGTATGCCTCGAACTCCTCCACGGCGGCAGGATCGACGGGCGGCACTTCCCCGCCGCCCTCTTTGCACGCCGCAAGCAATGTCGACGAGGCACCCAGCGTGAGTACCGCCGCAAGCGCCAATGCTGTGATCTTTTTCATCTGTTTCCTCCCTGATCAATTTGTGACGTCACAGTTGTGACGTCTTGTATGGGCTTCATTATAGGGGCGCGCGCGGACGATTGCAAGACCATTTTAGAAGAAAGCCGGCATGTTGCCACAAACCGCCCGCCGTTGTGACGGCAACGTGCAAAAAAGCGGCAAAAAAGGAGCCCCTCGGCTCCTTTTTCGGTGATACGGGTGAACTTTATTTCAGCTCTATCAAAACAATATCGTTGGTGCGGAGGCACACGCGCACCGTGCTCTCACCGCCATCAGGCCGCACGGGGCAGGGCTCCCGCGAAAGAGCAGTCCTCTCGCGGATGGCCTCCGCCTGTGCGGGGGTGAGAAGGTCGGGCTTCCCCATCGCCTCCCACTCCGCCTTGGGGTTGCAGTGCGTATCGTCAATGCGATACATCGCCGCCTCGGTAAAGATCCCCTTCAGCCGCACTTCCGCCACAAATTCCTCGTCCTTTCGCGCGTCGAAGTCCTGTGCATACAGGAGAAGCTGCACCTTTTCTCCGTCTGTGAAGGCGGCAAGTTCCACCGCCTCATCGGTGACGGGAAGGATCAGGCGTGCAGGACAGAGCTTGGACAAGAGCTCGAACGCGCGGAAGTTGGGCTTGGGGATGCCGTCGCTCGAGAGGATGCCGAACGCCCCGTGAAAGGGCTTGCCGAGGTCGAACATCTCCTCGAATACGTCCGAACAGCACCAGAACAGATAGCCCTCGGCGATGTCGTCCGCGTCCATCACGCTCTTTACGACGAACGCCGCCGAATACTTCTCATCGTGCACGGGCGCCGCGAAGACGGAGGTCGAATTCCACTCGGTGATGAAGAGGGGCAGCTCTCCCGCCGCCTCGCGCGCAGCCTCGTCCAACTTGCGGAAGGCCCCCTTCTTCCATGCGGCGCTCTCCGCGGGGTCGTAGAAGAGGGCGGTCATCGCCTCGCCGAGGGGCACGCCCTTCTCGGCGCACTCCTTGGCGATTTGGCCGAGACGGCCTGCGGGGCGCGCGGAGAGCAAGTTCCCGAACGCATCCCCGGGGTAGTGGTGGGTGGAGAGAAAGTCGAGCGGCACCTCATTCTGCGTGCAGAACGCCCTGAACTCCTTTAACCATTTGCAGGCGCTCGTTGCGGGTCCACCCACGTGGAGAGCGGGGTCCTCCGCCTTGATCGCGCGCGCCGTCGCCTCGTAGAGGCGGAAATAGTCGGGCATCTCCGAAGCGGAAAAGACGCCTAAGTCGGGCTCGTTCCACACCTCGAAGTACCAGCTCTCCACCTCCTCCCTGCCATATCTTTCAAGCAGAAAGCGGATGAACGCGCGGATAAATTCCGCCCACGCCCCCAAGTCCTTGGGCATTGTGATGTTGGCGTTGTAGGCAAGGCCGGTTTCCCTGCCGCTTGCAAGTGCCGATGGCATGAAGGAGAGCTCTACAAAGGGCTTCATGCCGAGGGCGAGCAGGTTGTCGTACACGACGGCAGCGCGGCGGAAATTGCGCTCTCTCACCTTCTCCGCGTCCGGAAGGACGGAGAACGCCTTGAGGTCGGCAAACGACTGCAAAATGCGCATGTCATCGTTGAAGATGCCGTGGAAGCGCACATAGCGGAAGCCGATCTCATCGTGCGCGCGCTTTAAGTGCGAGCACACGTCCGTGCGCATCACCTGAAAGGCATGGTCATTGCCGATGCCCATCTGCCATGCACGGGAGGTCGGCTTGGTCTCCCCATGCACGTCGACGGAAAACGCAAATTTTTTCATTCGTTGTTCTCCATGATGGCCTCATAGACGCGCGTTGCGCACACCTCAAGCTTCCTGCGCGAGAGCGTTCCCTCTCCGAGCGCCGCCTTGAGGTCCTCAAAGTCGGCGTCGCCGCCCGGGGTCATGAGGTCGTTGCCCGCCGCAATGACCTTGTGCGCAAACACGCCGGGGTGTTTGGACGCGGGGTCGAAGATGGCGCCCGTCGCGATCCAGTCCGTCATGACAAAGCCCTTGAATCCCCATTCGCCGCGCAGGATCCCGTCGAGAAGGCCGCCCCGCTGAGAGGTATGCTCGCCGTTTAGGAGGTTGTAGCTCGTCATCACCGCCTTGGGCGAGGACTCCTTGATGCAGATCTCAAAGCCCTTGAGGTAGAGTTCGCGCATCGCCCGCTCGGAGACGATGGAATTGCTGTTGTAGCGGTTGTTCTCCTGATTGTTTGCGGCAAAGTGCTTTACGGTCGCGCCGATGTGCCTGTGCGCCTGCAGTCCGCGCACGATGCCCGCCGCCGTCCTGCCCGTGAGGAGCGGGTCCTCCGAGTAGTATTCAAAGTTTCTGCCGCAGAGGATGTTCCGCTGCAGGTTCATGGCGGGCGCGAGCCAGAAGTGGCAGCCGAAGTGCTCGCACTCCTCCCCCACGATGTCGCCGAACACCGCCGCAGCGGAGGGATCCCACATCTGCGCGATGGCGGTGCCGATGGGAATGGCCGTCGTAAACTGCGCCCGGACGTCCTCATCTTTCACCTTGTCGAAGGTCAGCAGCTGCTGCTTCATCTCTTCGGGGAGAGAGGCCAGCAGGGGCGAAAGTTTCTCATATACCGTGCGCTTTCCGTGCTCCGTCTCGGTATAGTACAGCGCGATGCGAAGCCCCGCAGGGCCGTCTGCAAGCACGAGATACTTGCCTTTGAGAAGCTCGGGAACATAGTTCGTCGTCTCCCCCGAAGCTCCGCAGACATGGCAGGCGGAACTGCCCAGCACGGAGAGCTTTGACTTTGGCAGGTATGCGCCGATGCACAGGTGCATGAGGTGCTCGTCCGTACAGTTTTTGATGGCGGGGGCGATGTGCTCGTCGATTTCGTAAGTATGCGTCACCGTCTTGAAGTCGGCTGCGGAGAGCTTGAGGACGGGCACTCCCTCGGGGAGCTTGAGGGCAGGTGCCTTTAGCACGGCGTCCGTGAAGTCCGGCTTTCCGAGAGCGTTCTTCACGCGCTCCGAGACGACATCCTCTTCCAGCTCCAAAACGCCCGCCGCTTTTGTGTCCCGCGAGGAATTTCCGACGAAAACCACATACTTCCCCTTTTCAAGCACGAATGAGGCCGCCTTTTCATCGTAAGAGGCAAGGGACGCGAGGTCGAAGGTGAGCGAAACTTCCCTTTCTTCGCCCCTCTCCACGGCGATCTTTTGGAAGGCGGCAAGCGATTGGAAGGGCTTATCGAGCTTCCCCTCGGGCGGTGCAACGTAAACCTCAACGACCTCCTTGCCCGCGCGTTCCCCGACGTTCTTCACGTCCGCCCGCACGGTGATGAGGCTTCTCTCGTGCGAGATGCCGCACGGGGTCACCTCGAAATCGGCATAGGAGAGACCGAACCCGAAGGGATAGAGCGGCGCCCTGCCTGCGGTATCGAAGTAGCGGTAGCCGACATACACGCCCTCTTTGTAGCGGGTGTCGTCCTTATCGCCGAAGTCGCCGATCGTCTGATAGTCCTCGTACTTCGCCCACGTTGCGGCAAGCTTGCCCGTTGGATCCGCCTTCCCGAGGACGATGTCCGCGAGCACGTCGCCCGTCGCAACGCCCAGCTGCGAAAGGAGCAGGATGTTCTTCACTCCGTTGACGGGAGAGAGGTCAATGACGCCGCCCACGTTGAGCACGAGCAGAAACTTCTCAAACTTCTCGTTGAGCGCAAGGATGTCGCGCACCTCGGTATCCGTGAGGAAGACATTGCCCTTCTCCGCCGTGCGGTCCATGCCCTCGCCCGAGTTTCGGGAAAGGACGTAGATGCACGCCTCTCCCTCTCCTTCGAGCGGAATATCGTATTCCTCTTCCCCGTGGATGAGCCCAAAGAAGGTCAAAAACAGGGAATTTCCCCCCTTGACGCTTCGCTTTTTCTCTTCGAGCCACACCTTTTCGGCGCGGGCGCGCTCTTCGTCGTAGGCGTCGAGCCACGCCTTGGTCGTAACGGTAAAGCCCGCCTCTTCCAATGCCTGCTCGCACGAGTTGAAGCGCACGCAGTACACATCTCCGCTCCCCGTGCCGCCCTTTACGGTATTGCGCGCGCCGTTTCCGAAGAGCGCAAGCCTGCCCGCTCTATCCAAGGGGAAGCTGCCGTCCCGCTTTAAAAAGAGCGTTCCCTCCGCCGCATTGGCGCGCACGCGCGCCGCGTGTTTTTGAATGTATTCGGGTATAGCGATCATAATATTCTCCTTATTTGTCCAAGCCGAGAAGGGAGAGCCCCACCTGCTTCGGCCGTCCGTTGACGGCATCCCATATCCAATCGATGAGTTTCACGCCGTCAAAGGCATAGTCAAAGACATAGTCCGCCGTCTCGAAGGTGTGGTCGGTGAGGCCGTTCCCCACCTCGGAGGGCCTGTCGAAGATATAGAGCGCGACATCGGGAATGTGCTCCCTCAGCGCCCGTACATGGCGGGTGAGCAGTGCCTGAAAGGCATCGCCGCCCACGCTGTCAAAGATGAGGGTGCGGCCGTCCAGATAGTTCTGCATCTGCGAAAGCAGCGCATCCCGATAGGTACAGCCGACGGCGATCTTCACCCGCTCCCCATGCTTTTTGCGGAGCGCGAGAAGGCAGTCGAGCGAAAGATCGTCCGAGACGATGCGCTCTGCGATCTCTGCGGGCGCCTTCCATTGCGCCATTGCCGTCTCCTTCCAGTGCGGGCAGGAGAGGACGCCGCTGTCAGGCAGGCAGGTAACGTCCTTGCAGCCGGGGAAGAGCCCCATCACGTCATCGGTAAGGATGGCTGCCCCGAACGCTCCGCCCGAAAAGCCTGTCACGAGCAGTTTCTCGGGGGATGGCACAAATTCTTTCATCTTTTCGACCATCGCCCGATAGTTGAAGTACCCGCGGTGACGGCATACCCCCTTCCCCTTTTCGGGGTCGTCGAAGGCGAAGTCGTTCGTTCCGCAGTGGAAGTCGCCGCTCGCATAGGTGATGACGACGACCGACCAATCGCGGAAGGGATTTTCCGCCCTGTCCTTGCTGCCGATGCCGCCGTGCCCGAGGAAGTACCCCGCGACGAGGGTATCCTGCATATAGAACTGCTGCTCCCCCTCCACGGCGGGAATGGTATTCGGCCGTGCGGCGGAGTAGGCGTCGGGCGCGCAGCCGCCCCCGCAGAAGAGCACGATGAGCTTGTTCTCCGTGCCCACCTTCAGAGAGCTGTAATACGGCCTCCCGTTGGCGCAGAGGCATCCCTCGGGCGCGTAATAGTACCAGGTATTCTTTTGGGGGCAGGGAGGGAGTTCCTCCGGCTTGCGTGCGTAGATGGCGCGGATGGTCGTCCGCTGCGGTTCGGGCAATGCCTCGATCATCTGTTCTTCCGTCAACATTTTTTCTCCTTTACGATACGATCTCGATCGTCCTTCTTATCGTCTTACCGCCCGCAAGGACGGTGATCTCCGCCTCCCCCGCACGTCTCCCGCGGATGACGGCAAGCGCCCTTCCGCGGAAGGTGGTACGGATGCTGTCGTCAAACTCCTGCTCGGTCGCAGGGTCTCCCGTGCCGAAGCCGAGAAGCTCTGCATTCTCCGAAACGGTGATCTTGACGGGCACGCCGTCCTCGGTGGAGGGAATGCCGTTTTCATCCGTGAACTGCAGTTCGGCAAAGCACAGCTCTTCACCTTCGAGCCGCTCCTTCGAGAGCTTGAGCGCAAGGTGCACCTCCTTCCCCGCCGTCCGCAGCGTATCCGAGAGCGTGCGCTCCCCGCCCGTATAGCCGACCGCCGTGAGGGCGCCGGGCTCATATACCGTCTCGAAGGTGACGCGGTTTCTTTCCGCCTTTTTCTTTCCGACGTTCTTCCCGTTGAGGATGAGCTCAACTTCCTCATCCGCCGTGTAGACGGTGACGCGCACCGGCTTGCCCTCTTCGCCGTGCCAGGTCCACGAGGCGACCGTCTCGGGTTCCGCCCACGAGGTGCACCTTGCGGGCGCGGAGAAGTGACGGGGATCCTGCACGGAGAGATAGGGCGCCTTCCGAAGGCCGTAGACGATCTCCCTTAAGTAGCTCATCGGGCGGCGATAGCCCGTGATGTCGATGTCGCCGCAGTAGGCGAGATACCCGGGGTACGCAACTGCAAACTCGCTCTTGCCTGCATAATTGGTGTGGCCGACGCCCGCCTCCCCGATGTAGTCCCAGCCCGTCCAGGTAAAGTCGCCGATGAGCTGCGGGAGCTTTTTCACCTTCTCCCATAGAAGGTCGATGTCGGGCGGTGTCGTCTCGGAACCAACGATGACCTTGTCGGGGCACTCCCTCGCGTCCGCCTCATAGCGCGCCTTCATGTAGTTATAGCCCGCCACATCGAGTTGAGAAAGCGGTTCTGCGAGCTTCTCCGCCACCGAGGGATGCTCGACGACGCGCCCCATGTTGTTCGCAAGGGCGAGCATGGCGTCGTTGATGTTCCCGCCCTTGCCCGCCGCCTCGAGGATGACCTGAAAGACGCTTGCGCTGTCCGAATTTTCATCGCCCGTGATGCTCTTCACCTGCTCCTTCGTGACGATGCCGAGCTCCATGAGCAGGGGCACGATCCTGCCGCTCGCCGCGCACAGTCCGTTGATGGCATTCGTCACGAGGCGTGTATGGTCGAGCGAACGGATGTATTCCGAGATGTCTCTCCCAAGGCGGATGCCCTCGGGCTTGATGACCTCGGGGATCTCATTCCCGATGCTGTAAAAGATGACCGAGGGGTGGTTATAATCCTTTGCCACCATTTCGGCGGCAACTTCCTTCCATGTCTCATCGAAGTACATGGAATAGTCGTACCTTGTCTTTCTCTCCCGCCACATATCGAAGGTCTCATCCCAGACGAGCATGCCGAGCCTGTCGCACGCCCTTAGGATCTCCTCCGAACAGGGGTGGTGGGAGATGCGCACCGCGTTGAAGCCCGCCTCTTTGAGGATGCAAATGCGCCGTTTCGCAGCATCGTAAAATTCCGCCGCGCCGATGACGCCGTTGTCGTGGTGGATGCACGCGCCACGGAGCTTTGTCTCCTTCCCGTTGAGCCGCAGCCCGTGCACGGGGTCGACGGAAACGGTACGAAACCCGAAGCTCTCCTCCGCCTCGTCGAGAACGCTCCCGTCCTCTCCCGATATGCGCACTCTGAGCGTATAGAGTGCGGGGGTCTCGCACGACCACAGCTTTGTGTTCCGCACATAGAGGCGAAGCCGCGCCCTCTCGTCCTTTTCAAAGAGCGTGAAGGGCGTGCTCTGTTCGGAGACGATCCCCTTCTCGTCCGCGATCTGCGTCTTGAGAAAGACCGTCCTCTGCCGGCCGTCGTTTTCAATGCAGATCGTCACCTCTGCCTCCGAAACATCTTCCCCCACGAGCGGCGTGGAAATTTTTATGCCGCGGCGGGCGATGCGTACCTCTCCGCCCGTATAGAGACAGACGGAGCGGTAGATGCCGCTGCCCGTGTACCAGCGGGAGTTGGGCTGGCGGTCGTTGTTGACATAGATCTCAACTGCGTTTTCCTCGCCTGTCAGAAGATAGGGCGTTAAATCGACGGTAAAATCGTTGTAAGCGTAAAAATTTTCCTTCAGATGCCTGCCGTTGAGATAGATGTGGCTCTCCCCCGCAATGCCGCCGAATTCGAGAAGATATTTCCCCTTCCCCGCCTCGGGCGTGAACCGCTTGCGGTAGCAGTATCTTCCGCCGTAGTAGTACCCGCCGCCCGCGCCCGAACGCGCGTCCTCGGCGTGCCCTTCCGCGACCATCGCATCGTGCGGAAGGTCGATCTCCTGCCAGTACTCCTCGTCGGTATTGAGTTTGCGGAAACTCCATCCGCCGTTGAAATTGATGCGTTTCATATCATTCTCCCAATGCGTTTAAAATATATTCTCTCGCGGCCTTCAGGGCCGCCTTTCGCGGCACGCCCTCTTTGGGCGCCGCCTCGGCGCAGTACCCGCCCCGATAGCCGCGGCGTTTGAGCTCTTTCAGAAGTTCGGCAACGGGAATGATGCCCTCGCCTGCGGATACGGCGTCCACCCGCCTGCCGTCCTCCAAATATTCGCCCGCCGTGACGCGCTCTTCGCTTATGACGACGTCTTTTAAGTGAACGTACCCGATCCTCTCCACGGGCATGCCCTTGAGAAAGGCAAGCGGCTGTTCGCCCCCGAAGATCATGTTGGCGGTATCAAAGACGAGGAAGAGCCCCTTCACGCGTTCCAGCATTTTTTTGACCTCTTCAAGGCGGGTGAGGCCGAGCGAGCGGTCGGGGAAGTCCTCAAACACGGGCAAAAGCCCCAGCTCTCCCGCCCTCTCCGCCGCGGCGGAAAAGCTCTCCGCAAGCGCCCCGAAGACGTTCTCCCGTTCTCCCTTTGCAGTCTCCGGCACGAGCATAAACACCGGAGAGCCCAGCTGCTTTGCAGTCTCCATCGCGGCAAACGTGCGGGCAAGGCAGTCCTTTTGGCGCGTTTCGTCTGCAAAGCAGTCGATGTGGATGACACTCGCCGCCTTCAACGAAAGGGAAGAGAGCGCCTCCTTCAAAAACGCTTCGCCGAGAAGGGAAATTTCAAACGTGGCAATGTCCACGCCCCCGAAGCCCGCCTCTTTCACATCGCGAAAGAAGGCGAGATAGCGCTCTTCGAGCGCCGCCCTGTTGCCGTCTTTGCGGAAGGAGCCGAGCGTCTCCTTTAAAAACCCGAGCGTCATCACACTCAAATCACTCATCGCTTTCCCTCCGAAGGTCGAGGTACGCCGCCTCTTCCTCCGTCATGGGAAGGGTGAGCGCCGAAATGCAGCTCTGCATGCGTTCCCGCGTCGAGGCACTCACCGCCGCAAACACGTTGAGCCCCTGCGAAAAGATCCACCGCATGGCGATCTCGGAGACGGTGCAGCCCTTCTTAGCGGCAAGCTGCTCGGCACGGTGAAGCCGCGCAAAGTTCTCCTCGCAGTCATACGCCTTGAGCGCGACCGCATCGAGCACTTCCCGCGCCTTTTCACGCTCGTCGGAGCGGAATTTTCCCGAGAAAAACCCTCTCGCAAGCGAAGAATAGGCAACAAGCGGCAGCTGTGTCTCCTTATACCATGCCCGAGCCGCCGCGTTCTCCGCGCCCGTGATGCTCACACAGCCGCCGCCCCACGGGTCGCACTGCTGATACGCCAGGGAAAAGTTGGGGCTGGAGACCGCAAAGGGGGTGAGCCCGTGCTCCCTTGCATAGTCATTTGCCGCCGCGATGCGCTCGTGCGTCCAATTGGAGCCCCCGAACGCACCGATCTTCCCCTCGCGTTTTAATTGGTTGAAGAGTTCGACGATCTCCCCGACGGGCACGCGCTCGTCGTCGCGGTGGAGAAGATAGATGTCGATATCATCCGTCTGAAGTTCCTCAAGCGAGCGAGATAAATCGTCGCGAATGGCGCGCTCATTGACGCGGCTGCCATTCCCGTCGGGATGCCCGCACTTGGAGAGGATGACCGCGTCCTTTCTGACGCCGCGCGCTTTCAGCCAGCGCCCGAGGGAGCGCTCCGCCCCGCCGTAGTTTCTCGCCGTATCGAAGGCGTTGATGCCGCTCTCAAAGGCCGCATCCAGCATCTCATCGGCATCCTGCCCCAACAGCATGGGGCTTACCGCCGTGCCGAGCAAAATGCGCGAGACGGGCTTGTTCACCCCGCGGATCCTGCCGAAGTTCATAAGACCTCCCTCATCATCTCTTTGAGTGTCTTGGAATACGTCGGGGAGAGCGCCGCCGCCTTGGAGAAGAGCCCGAAGAGCTTCTCCTTTCCGTTGTCCGCCGCATACTTTTTGAGCTCCTTTTTCATTTCTTCGCGGTAGGCGGAGAGCGTGCCGTACACCCCCTCGCCGGCGTGGGCAACGAGCTGCCTCGCCTTCCCGGCGTACCGCTCGGCAAAGAGGACGAGCTTTTCGGGCGAGAGCACATTCGTCTCGTGCGCTCCCCTCTCAAACATGCGGGCAATGTAGTTTACATCGCTCGTCCTGCCCGTGTGCGTGCCGAGGTTGTGGCTCGAATACGCCTCGGGCGCGCCCTCATCGGTGATGCACACATTGAATTGTTTGCTCTCATCGAATTGAAGGGGCACAACGTCATCTCCGTCCACGGGCGGCACCTTGAAGAGGTTGAGCTCGCTTTTTTCGAGAAGTTCGCAGAAGGGCTTGCCGAGCACGCCCTCACATTCCCCCAAACGGTAGTTATACCCTTGGGGGATCGTCCTTCCGGGGGTCGCATAGGTATATTTTTTGGTCAGCTGATCGATGGGCACGAGCAGATCGCTCGTCGCCCAATTGATGTAGACGGGATTGGAATAGCAGGCATAGAATGCCGTGGGTGAGACGGCCTCCCACGCGGAGAGGTCGTTCAAGTCGAACATCCCCTCCAGATGCCTTGTAAACGCGCCCGTGCCGCAGATGGCGGCAACAAAGGGCAGCGGCGTCTTGGTGAGAAGGGCGACGGGGTTGTGCCGCTCGGCTTCGGGGAGCCTTTCAACGGCCTCGCGGATGTGTGAGACCGCCTCGCCGAAATATTTATAGAAGTTGAAATAGGCGTTGAGGGGCGGCGCACCCGCCACCGTGCAGCAGATGCCGAGCTGCAGCGCAGAGAGCATCATCGCCATGTATCCGCCCGCGCTCCCGCCGACGACGGCGATGCGGTCGCTGTCGATGTCCTCCCGTCCGCGCAGCATACAGAGCGCCGCATTGTTGAACACGAGGTCGTCGCGCATGAGTTCCGCGTTGTATTCGTCCTTGAAGTCGGCGCACGAGGCGACTGCCCAGCCCTTGAGAAGATAGTCCCTGATCTCGAGCGAATCTTCCTTCATCTCGTAGTGCGGCACGTAGACGAGCGGCATGGGCTTTTTGGCGTCCTTGGGGATATTCAGGCGCACGGGGCGCACATCGCGGCTGCCGTCGTGTTTGAGATAGGCAACCTCTATGATCTCCTGCCCGATGCCCTCGAGCGGAGGGTTGTTCTTCTTGAGCTGTGCCTGCATCGCAAACAATTTTTGAAGATCGAGTCCGTTTTCCATTGTCTTCTCCTTATTTCTTCTGTGCCGCTTTGAGCGTCTTTGCCATATGAATGAGCCGTGCCGCGCACTCCTCCGCCCGCTTGCGGGGAAGGGCGCCCGCTTTGAGCGCCGCCAAAAGTTCTTCGTAGTGCCCTGTACTTCCCGGCATCATGAGGTCGTTGCCCGCCGCGACCGTCCTTGCAGCCCGCGCACGGGGGTATTTGAGCGTATCCTCCGACTGCGGCTTATAGCCCACCCAGTCGGACATGACGATGCCCTCAAAGCCCCACTCGCCGCGCAGCACCCCTTCGATGAGATCCTCCCGTTCGGAGGTGTGCTGCCCGTTGAGAAGGTTATAGGAGGTCATCACGGCAAGCGGCTGCGCCTCCTTGACAGCGATCTCAAAGCCCTTCAGGTAGAGATCGCGCAGGGCGCGCTCGCTCACGATGCTGTTGGAATTGAGGCGGTTGTTCTCCTGCTCGTTGCACACAAAGTGCTTGAGCGTAGAGCCCCTGCCCGCGCGGCTCTGCACGCCGCGCACGATCGCCGCCGCCATCTTGCCCGTCACAAGCGGGTCCTCGGAGAAGTACTCAAAGTTTCTCCCGCACAGAAGGTGACGGTGCATATTGAGGGCGGGCGCAAGGTGGAAGTCCACGCCGTAGTGCTCCATCTCCTCGGCGACGATCTCCCCGCAGCGCTCGCAGAGCGCTGTATCAAAGCTTTGCGCAAGCGCCGTCTCGATGGGCAGCGCCGTGCAGTATTGGTCGAAGATCTCCCCGCCCCTGCCCTCGTTGGCAGCATCGGGGAACATGACGAGCAGCACCTTCAGGATGTCGGGAGGAAGCAGTTCCTTGACCGCCTTGGTCTCCTCGCCGACGACGGCGTACTTGCCGTTCTCATCCACGCCGTACTGTCCTGTGATATGCAGCCCCGCAGGGCCGTCCGCCATGATGAGGGTGGGAATGCCCTCGGAGACAAACCGCTTCGTCGACTGCCCCGCCGCGCCGGGCACGTCCGCACCGCCGAGGCCGCGCGCTTCCTCCCCCTCCGCAAAGTCGCCCGTCAAAAGGCAGCAAAGCTCCTCATCGGAGAGCGCCTCGGCAAAGGCGAGCGCTTCTTGATCGGGCCGCTTCCTTGCATGCACGGTCTCCTTTACCGCCCCCGTCGGAAGGAGAAAGACGGGCACATCCTTCGGGAGTTCCCGCTCCCTGCGCTTGGGCTTGCAGTCCTCAAAATCGGGCGTACCCCCGACGTGCTCCACCCGCTCCGTGATGACGTCCTCGTCAAGATGCACGACGGCGACGGGCTTTGCATTGCGGCTGCTGCTTCCGACGAACACAACGTAATCTCCCGCCTCCAGCACGCGGCAGCTGCGCTCGCCGTCGAAGGAGGCGAGCGAGGTAAGGTCAAAGCCAATTTTAAGCGTCTCCTCCTCGCCCGACTCCAAGAGTTTGGTCTTTCGGAAGGCGGCAAGCACCTTTTCGGGCTGGTCGAGTTTGCCCTCGGGCAGGGAGACGTACACCTCGGCGACCTCTTTCCCCGCACGCTCCCCCGTATTCTTCATGGTGACGCAAAGGCGCACCTCGCTCCCTTCGAGCGATGCAGAAGCCGTCATCTCAAACGTCGTATAGGAGAGCCCGTGCCCGAAGGGAAAGATGGGTTCTTTCCCCGCCGCATCGAACCAGCGGTAGCCGATGTAGATGCCCTCTTTATATCGCGTGTCATCTGCAGGGTCGAGATCTCCCACCATCGGATAATCTTCATACCGCCCCCAAGTGGAGGCGAGCTTGCCCGAAGGGTTCTTCTTTCCGCTTAAAAGGTCGGCGAACGCATCCCCAACGGCACTGCCGAGCTGCGACAAGAGCAAGATGTTTCCGACTTTTTCCGCGACGGGCGAAAGGTCGACGACGCCGCTCACGTTGAGCACGAGCATGAATTTCGGGTATTTCTTCGCAAGGGCGAGGATGTCGCGCACCTCGGTATCGGTGAGGAAGATATCCCCCTTCACTGCCGCGCGGTCTGCCCCCTCCCCCGAAACGCGGGTGAGGACATAGAGAGCGGTCTCCCCCTCTCCGTCGAGGGGAAGCTCATATTCGGGCTCCGGCATCGCCACGCTGAGCGCCCCCAGCCCCGTCAGCCCATCCGCCTGCAGCGCACTTTTGATGCCCATGCGGTGGTTCTGCCGCGCGTTCTCGATGACGGCGTCGTACCCGTCAAGCCACGCCTTGGTGGTGATTTCAAAGCCCGCTCTCATGAGGCCTTCCTCGATGGTCGTAAACGTTTCGACCTCGACGATACCGCCGCCCGTGCCGCCGCGCAGGGTGTGCCTAGCGCCGCTGCCGTAGAGGGCGATCTTCTCCCCCTCTCGGACGGGAAAGCTCCCGTCCGACTTTAAGAGAACGGCGCAGTCCGCAGCAAGTTCCCTCACACGGTTGTAGTGTGTCTTCAACATTCCATTCATAAATTTCCTCCGTTTATCTCCGCATCCAGTCTGCGGAAGGTCTCTTTCAAACTTTGTTCGGCATATCCCGAAGCGAGCGGCGCGCCCTCCGTTTCAAAGGAATGGTGTTCAAGCTGCCAATCATCGGGGATATACCCCTTATAGCCGTTCACAAGCGAAATAAAGATCGCCTCTTCCTTCATCTCGTTTAAAATGGCCGCACCGATGGATGTGGGCACTTCAGCGTCCACGCCCGCAAGGGTGAGTCCTCCCGCCTTTAAGAGGGTGCAGCGGTACTCCGTCTCCCCGCCGTCCGTCCGCGGGCAAAATGCGCTCCCCTCTCCCGCAGCAATTTCCCCCGCGAAGGGCGCACATCGTATGGTTTCCAGCGTCCGTTCGACGTCACGCACATGCTCCTCCGTCAAAAGTTCAAGAACGAGATGCCCCGTCTCTCCCAGATTTTGGTAGACGGGCTTGCCGTCGATAACTTTTACGCCGAAGTTGGTCATCATGCGCGGATTCTGATCTCCCGCCGCCGAAGAGGTCCACAGGCAGACGCCCCCGTGCCTTGCTTCCACGGCACTCGCCGTCCGCCCCGGGAAGTCGCCGCTCACGCCCACGCCGCCGCGCTCGATGCAGCCGTTCATGACGACGGCATGGCAGGCATAATTTACAAGAAAGGCGATGGGCACACCCGCCTCGTCCTCGAGGCGCACGGCTCTCAGCGTCTTATCGGAGGGCCGCTCGAAGTTATACCCGAGCTCTGCCTTCTCCCCCGACTTTATCTCATCGCGGTTGCAGTTGATGTACGACTTCCCCGTACCCGCTCCCATCCGTGCGGGACGAAGGGAAGCGATTGCCTCCCCCGCCGCCTTCATGAGGCCTTCCTTGATGTGTTCCTTCCAGCTCATGGAGGACTTGGACGCATCGTCCTCCCTTGTAAGCAGCCTCGCAGCAAAGAGCGGCACGGCCTCATGCGTGTGCGTGGCGGCAAGGAAGATGTACTCCTCGGGAATGTGAAATGCCGCAAAGAGCGCCTCTTTGTATCCCTCCGCGTCGGGCACAAAGGTGAGGTCGAAAGTGGCAACCAGCGCGCGCCTGTTTCCGCTCTCCAATGCTAGCACCCGCACAAAGATGTGATCGTTGATACGCGTAAATTGCAGAGGCCCTAAAAGGGGGAGCGGCAGAAGCGCCTCCTTGGGGGTGATATCCGCCTTAGCGGCACCCGCACGCAGCATGTTCATCCGGTTGTTCCTCCCAATCACTGATTTTTGTCCCATTTTAGCATACTTGCAGCCGCTTTACAAGAGGCGAAGGGGCGGACGTAACACCCCCGCCGCCTTTGTCACACAGACAAAAAAGGGGACGGAACGCGCGGCTCCATCCCCTCTTTTGAATATCCTATCGGCATTGTCATGGCCGCAGGCGGCACTCACTCGCCCTTGACGACGATCTTGAGCCCCTGCATGCTGATGTTCATCTCCATGGCGTCGTTGATGTCGGCAAGCGCATACTTATGCGTCAGGAGCGCCTCAACGGGCAGGCCGTCCTTCTTGGCCTCCTTCAAAAAGTCGCACGCCTGCATCCAGTCCTTGGCCTGGTATGTCCACGAGCCCGTGACCTTGATCTCCTTGTTGCAGATGTCGAGGTGCGGGTTATAGGTCGCATCGCCGTTGTTGACGAAGAACCCGAGCTCGCACATCGCCCCGCCCCTTCTCACATACTTCCAGATGGTGGAGGCAGCCTTGGGCGAGCCCGTGCACTGGAACGCCATCTCCGCGCCCTTGCCCGTGATCTCGCCAACGCGCGCGATCGCATCCTCCTTGAGGAAGTTGACGGTATACCGTGCCCCCAGCCTCTCCGCCATCCGAAGGCGCTTCTCGTCGCCGTCGACGGCGATGATGTTGCCCACGCCCATCGTCCTCACGAGCGTTAAAAGCAGCAGCCCGATGGGTCCGCAGCCCTGCACGAGCACATAGGAGCCATGCTTGAAGTTGAAGATCTCCTTCGCCTTCTCCACGGCGTGAACGACGACGGCGGCAGGCTCGATGAGGGTGCGAAGGTCAACGTCCATATCGCTGACGTTGAAGATGACGCCGCCCGCATTGATCTTGATGTATTCGCCGAACCAGCCGTTGAAGTTCTTGTAGGCCTTTTCGCCCGGGATGAGCCCGAAAATTTCGCCGCTCTCGCACAGATGGATGTGTTCGGGGTCGTACTTGCAGGTATCACATACGCCGCAGGGCTTGAGGCCCGTTACGACTTTATCCCCCACCCGAAGGGGCTTGCCGTAGTAGTCCGCCTTGACGTTCTTCCCCAGCTTTACGATGGTGCCCGTTCCCTCGTGGCCGAGTTCGATGGGGATATACCCGAAGGGATCGCCCTTGTACTCGTGCACGTCGGTGCCGCAGATGCCCGTCTGCTCCACTTTGACGAGCACTTCGTCGTCATTGACCTGAGGCACGGGGAGTTCATAGATCTCGATCTTCTTGGGCCCCGTCAGCACGGCGACCCTCGCCCTTTCGGGCACTTCAAATTGTGTCATCTTGTTTGCTCCTTATCATTTTTTATCCTCATCACGAGGTTAAATCTTATTTTCTCCCCTGCCTTTAAGGTGCGGTAGGAAAAGCGGCCGTCGAGCTCCGTCGTCGAGGGCTCCAGCCCCAGGGCGTAGTCCCCCGCCGCCATACTCTTCCACTCTACAAAATACGGGAGCGTCTCCCCCGTCCACTCCAGCGTGAATGCCTTGCGGAGCTTCTCGTTTTTGAGTGTCACGCGGGGCGTCTGAAGGCGCAGAAAATAGCAGCGTTCCTCCTCATTCGGAACGGGCGCGCCCATCTTCGCGCGGCTTTCAAGGTGCTGCGCCGCCCACGGCGTGCGAGGGATGACCTCCTCCGCATCGTCCAAAAGCTCCGCGCCCTCGTCGAGCATGGGATAGCCCACGTTGACGTGATATAAAAGGCAATAACTTTCATCGCGCGTGCCGAGATTTTCGAGGGTGTCCTCGATTTCGAGCGTATCCGAACCCACCGCCGAGAAGACGCGGCGCTTGAACAGCAGATTTTTGCCGAAGAGCGCCGTCTCGCGCACCTCTGCCTCGATGAAAATGCCCGTCTCATTCACCTCTGCCCTCGTCACGCGGGCGGGGGAGAGATGGTGCGAGCCGTGTAAGGGGAAGCCCTCCCTTGCCCCAACGCTCTCGAGCCCGCAGGTGTAGAGCATCCCGCCCTCGAAGCGGTTTTCAAAGGACGTCTCCCGCGCCGTAAAGCCGTTTTTCGAGACAAACGACACGTTCTGCCCCTCGTAGTAGAGCTGCATCACGTCGAGCGCGCGGCTCTCATTTAATAAAAAGCGCAGCTTCCCGTTGTCGCAGTCGAGAACGCGCAGGCCGCGCTCGGGGCCGTCCGAAAGCTCATACCGCCGCAGAGAGGCGATCTGGCACAGGTTGGAAATTTTTCCGTCCATCATTCGATCCCGCTGAACACCTTGAGCGTTTCAAGCACATTTTCATACATCGCCTTTTCGGCGTTCATGGCAAGGTCATGGTAGTAGCCCTCGGCCTTCTGCTCCGTCGTCTCCTTGGCAGCGGCGTAGCCCGCATAGGACATATAGGTATAGTAGTTGATCTTGTTGATGCCGCGGCGGATGACGTCGCGGTACACCTCGGGGGAAATGCCGCTCCCGCCGTGCATGACGAGCGGAATGTCCGTCAGCTTTCTCACTTCGTCGATGATGTCGAGGTTGAGAACGGGCGTCGACTTATAGATGCCGTGCGCCGTTCCGAAGGCGATGGCGAGCGCATCGACGGCCGTCCTTTTCAAAAAGTCCGGCACGAGTTCGGGCTTGGTGTAGAGCGCGGTGGGATCGGCCGCGGTTTCTCCCGAGCCGTCCTCGCGGGCGGGGAGCGCGCCCAGCTCCGCCTCCACTTCCACGCCGCGCGCATGGGCGTATTCGGTCACTTCCGCCGTGCCCTTCACGTTCTCTTCATAGGGAAGCGTCGAGTAGTCGATCATCACGGACGTAAACCCGTGGGCGATGGCCCGCTTGCAGTAGTCGAAGTCCTCGCCGTGGTCGAGATGCACGCACACGGGCACCTTGGCGTTCTTTGCCGCCGTCACCATGAGGGGCGCGATCTTGTCGAGCGGGGCGGCGTAGTCGTGGCACTGTGCGTGCGCGATGATGACGGGCACATTCAGCTTTTCCGCCGCATCGATGACCGCCCACAAACTCTCCGTGTTTGGGGTGTTGAAGCTGCCCACGGCAGCATTTTTGCTCTTTGCGAGCTCGCAAACTTCCTTCAATGTCGCTAACATAATTTACTCCTTGTCGATGTCGATGACTTCATAGCCGAGGTAGGTCGAAAACGCCTCCTCGAGCACGGCCTTCATGTGCCCCATGCCGACGGTGGTGTGGTGCTTGAACCCGCCTCTTGCGAGACGGATGAGCTTATTTTGCAGGTCGGGGATCTCCGCCACGCCGCCGCAGCCGAAATAGCTCTTTTCGATGGGCTCGCCCGTAAAGCGCGCCTCGCTCGCATACACCTTGAACTTGCCGTCCTCGGTGAATCCGTTGGAAAAGGTCATATCGAACGCGGCGATGCGCCCCTCGTTGGTGCCCCAGCCCGAGCCGGGGTCGCCCTTTGCAAACATCTTGTGTTCGGTGACAGTTCCCTTCCCCGCCATGAGCGACTGCGCGACCGGCCCGCAGTGGAAGAGAATGACCTTATTCTCGTCGTCGCCGTAGTTGTTGTTCCAGTCGAGGCAGGCGGCGGGCCTTTCGCTCGCAAGGGCAAGTGCGCGCATGGTGATGGCGGACGTCAAATCAATTTCGCACGAGCAGGGAATACCGCGGTCGTTGAGCTCGGAGACGAGCACGCACGGGCAAACGCGGAGGATGGTCTCCATCTCGTTCCAGCAGCGGAGCGTCACCGCGTCCAGATGATACTCTTCGATGTATTCGTCAAGCACGACGGAGATCTTCGCGAGCGTCAGCTTATTCTTCTCGGGCACTTTGGAAAAGTCGGTGTAATCTTCAAGGCGCTTGACCTTTGCGAGCACGGCAGCGTCGTCGTCCTTCTTCCGCTGCACCTTGAAGATGAGTTCGGAGAGATCGAAGCTCTCCACGTTGATGCCGTAGCGCTGCAGCGTCACCTCGTCGAAGCGCACCGTCTTGAAGGCGGTCGTGCGTGCGCCGATGCAGCCGAGGTTGAAGCGCTTCATCCCCTTGACGACGCGGCAAATGGCGGCAAAGTCCTGTAAGTTTTGGCGGAACGCCTCGCTCAAAGGATGCACGACGTGCGGCTTCATCACGGTGAAGGGGATCTTGTACTGATAAAACACGTCCGTCACCGAGAACTTGCCGCAGAAGGCGTCGCGGCGGTGGGCAAAGTCCATCTTGCCGATCTCGTCGGGGTACGCCTGCATGAGGATGGGCACGTTCGCATCCTGCAGGGCCGTCACCGCGCCGTTCTCGTCGATGAAGATGGGCATGCAGAGGATGACGCCGTCGTACTCTCCTTCGTGCGACTTCAGCCAATCGTGGTAGAGCCTGCCCTCTTCGCGCGTCTCCACCGCGCCGTAGCGGGTGAGAGAGGCGTCCATCGCGAGGTACTCATACCCCGCGTCCGTCACGGCCTTGATCATATCCTGCCGCGCCCCTTCGATGAGCTCCCCGGGCATGAACCCGCGGTTGCCGAAAAACAATGCAAATTTCATCAGAAAAACTCCTTTAACGCATGATACAGCGTTTGATACCGTTGATATTTCTCTTCGTAGCGGCACGTCTCGGGCACTTGGAAATGCGCCTTGACCTGCACGAACGTCCTTGCCGCCTCTTCAAAGGATTTTCCGCCCATCGCCACGGCAGAGAGCACCGCGCACCCGCACAGCCCCCCTTCCGAGGAACGCAGCGTGGCATACGGGATGCCCTGGATCTCCGCCTTGAGGGAGAGCCACTTGTCGGAATTCGCCCCGCCGCCCGTTGCAACGGCGTTTTTTACGGAAATGCCGAACGCTTCGGCAGCCTTTGTTTCAAGGCGCATCTCCATCGAGAGCCCTTCCATGATGGCCTTGTAGATGTCGCTGTCCGTCGTCGACGTCGTCAGCCCCACAATGGCGCCCTTGGCGTCGATGTCGCGGTAGGGAATGGCGGCGCCCGCAAAGTAGGGCAGCACAAAGAGCGAGGTTGGCAGCTCCTTCATGCCCTTCTCGAGGTAGGCAAACTGCTTCTCCTCCTCTCCCTTATAGCCGTGCATGATGTCGCGGCGGAACCAGTTGACGATAGAGCCGCTCGAATAGTTGACGATATAGGTGCAGTACAGCCCCTCGACGGCATAGGGGATGCAGGCATAGCCCATCTCTCCCATCTTCACGTCGCTCTTCGCGCCTTGATACACCGCCGTGATGCACTCCACCGTGCCCATGCCGTCCACCGCTCTGCCCTCCTCGACGATGCCCGCGCCGAGGGCGGTGCATACCTGGTCGTGCGCGCCGAGGACGAGCGTGCAATCTTCAAGCCCGAGCGCCTTCACCTTCCCGACGACGCTTCCCGCCCGCTTGGGGGTGGAAAACCACGACGCAGGAATGTCCAGTTTCCTCAACATTTCTTCGGAAAAGCAGAGGGCGTGGATATCGAACGCCCCCGTGCGCGCCGCCAGGGAGCAGTCGATGACGCGCTCGCCCGTCAAAAGGTAGCCCAAGAAATCGCCGATGAGCATCACCTTATCGATGCGGGCAAACAGTTCGGGGCGGTGCTTTTTTACCCAGAGCAGCTTGCTCACAGAATACATGGAGTGAGGCACGGTTCCCGTCTTTTCAAAGACGTACGCATTTCCGAACAGCTCGGAGAGCGTCTGCGCCTCGTCGTCCCCCCGTTTGTCGGTGTAGAGCAGGGGGTCGAAGAGGACGTTGTCCTCCCTGTCGAGCGCGACGAAGGTCTCGCCGAAGGTGGAGATGCAGATGCTGTCCACACTGCCCCACGCCTTGGCGGCCCCGATCATGGAAAATACGTTGTCTTTGATAGCGGCGATATCGACGTAACATTCGCCGTCCGTCTCTTTTAAGGGGTATTCCCTGGAAAGATACCCCAAAATGCTGCCGTCTTCGGAGAACAGCTGGCACTTGCACGCCGTCGTTCCCACATCGAGCGTTAAATAGTTCATCATGCGCCCCCTTTTGCGCCCATAATACTTGATTTTTGGCGCCATTTATAGTATCATGCGTATAGAAATATGGTAATTTCGTATCGGATTTTACGATTATGCGCGAATACGACTTAAACAAAATGCAGGAACTCCTGCACGATTTTTACGACCTCACGGGCATCAAGATCTGCATCTACGACAGCCGCGAAAACGAGCTGTGCTATTATCCCGAAAAGCTCTCACCCTTCTGCCGCTGTTTAAGGGAGGACAAGGCGCAGGACAAGGCGTGCCGTCTTTCAGACAAAAACGCCTTCCTCACCTGCCGCCGCACCCGCAGGCAGACGGTTTTGGAGTGTCACGCGGGGCTTTTAGAGTGCTTTTCGCCCATCTTCTGCGAGGGAAAACTCATCGGCTACATCGCCATCGGACAGATTCGCTCCAAGCCGCATGCGCCGGAGAGCGTTCCCGAAGAGCTGCGCCCCCTCTACGAGGCGCTCCCCTCCATTCCCATGCGGAAGATCGACGCCGCCATGCACATTCTCGACGCCTGCGCGGGATATGAATACCTGAAAGCCCTTGTTGAGACGTACGAGAGCCGCATCGACACGCGCATCTCCGAATATATCGAAGAACACCTTGAGGGCGACCTCTCCGTTACGGCGCTCTGCCGCGCCTTTTACCTCTCGCGCGCCGAGCTCTACGGCATCTTCCGCACCTACTTTTCAAGCTCCGTTGCCGACTTTATCAAGAGCCGCCGCTTGGAGCGCGCGAAGTCGCTGCTCACAACGACGGAGCTCCCCGTCAAGGACATCGCGGCGAAGTGCGGCATTCCTGATTACAACTACTTTTCCAAGCAGTTCCGCCGCGCCTTCGGCGTCACCCCCTCCGCCCTTCGGAAGGGCGCTCATTCGTAAGCTCAGCCCATCACGGCGAGCACTTCCGCCGTTTGCTTGCCCTTCAGCAGTTCGGGCAAAATGAGGTTTCCCTCCACTTTCTCGCCGTCCACATAGAGCGCCTTCACGCCGTGTTCGACGCCCGCATTTTCCACGCGGATATGAAGCCTGCACCCGCGCCAGATGCGCTCCACGGCAAACCCCTTCCACGTCTTGGGGATGCAGGGGTCGATGACGAGCCCTTTGAGCGTAGGCCTGACGCCCAGAAGGTACTGCGTCGAGACGACGTCCATCCACGCCGCCGTGCCCGTCACCTGCGAGACGCAAGCCCAGCCGAACTTTTCGTTATCGGGGCCGAGCATCGTGCTCGAGAAGGCGTACGGCTCGTTGTGATAGCGCTCGACGCCCACTTTTTCGATGACCTCGTGCGGCAGAATCTGCTTATAGTACTTCCACGCATTCTCGGCGCGGCCCAAGAGCGCCTCCGCCATGATCGCCCAGCAGTTTGCCTGGCAGAACACGCCGCCGTTCTCCGAATACCCCTTTGGAAGGCCGTTGACCATGCTGTCGGGAAGGCTCGGGAAGTTGATCATGAGCCCCATGCCCGTATCCAGCTGTTCCTTCACGGAGTCCATCGCCTGCGTATTGTGCTCTCTCGTGCCCGCGCCTGCAATGATATTCCAGCTCTGCGTATTCACCCAGATGCGCGCGTTTCGGGCAGATGCCGTGCCGATGGGCTGTCCTTCGTCGTCATAGCCGCGGCGGTACCACTTGCCGTCCCACGCGAACGTATCGAGCGCCGCTTCCTGCGCCCGTTCGAGCGCCATGAGCCGCTCCGCACACGCCTCATCGCCGCGCAGCCGAGCCATCTCTGCAAGCATCTTCAGCTGACAGATGTGCTGCTGGGAGACAAAGATGCTCTCTCCCTTCCCCTTTCTGCCGAAGGGGCCCAAATGGTCGTTCCAATCGCTGAAGAGAATGAGCGGCAGCCCGTGCTCGCCCTTGTTGTTTTCCGTAAAGGATACCCCGCGGAGAAGGTGTTCAAAGAGCGTTGCGGGAGAAACTGCACTCTTTAAGTCCTTCCCGAGGAAGGGCACCTCTCTGTCGAGGAAGCTCACATTCCCCGTCTCGGCGGCGATGGCATGGGCGAGGTAGGTCATCCAGATGTGATTGTCGGAGCGCGTGGCGACCTGCGGAAGCTTCTCGTCCTCCGGCCACGATTGGTGCACGGTGGAACCGTCCTCAAACTGCTGCGAGGCGAGATAGCAGAGCATCTCCTCCGCCCACTTTGGCTTGCGGTATGCCTGCGCGAGCATATCCTGCGCCGTATCGCGGAACCCGATGCCGCGGATGCCCGAAGCAGAGGAACTGATGGAGCGGGAGAACCGTGCCGTCACCACGCTCTGAACGGGATTCCAAGTGTTGATCTCCCGCATGGCGTTCTCATCGGGAATGTCGCATTGCAGCACGCCCAGCTGTTCTCCCCACCATGCGGCGTTTTTGTCGAATTGTCGGCGCACGGCTCCCTGCTCGCGGAGCGCATGAAGCGTCTCCTTCGCCGCCGCCCTCGCCCTCTCAAAGTCAAGAAGCGCCCCGGGCGCAACGCCCAAATAGTACTCGACCGTCCTTTTGCCCTTCCCCTCGAGCACGATATGCGAATGCAGCGCGGCGCAGGGCTCCCCGCCGTTCAGGGCAGTATCGGAGAGCTTTCCCCGCTCCACTTCCACGGGCTCTCTTTCATCGCGGTAGTTGCCGCAGAAGATGTCTCTGTCGCAGCAGTAGGACTGAACTTTCTCGCTCGAACCAAAATACACGAGCGGCACGTCCTTCGTCCTGATCTGCACAAAGGAGTTGAAGCGGTACAGGATGGCGTCGAGCGCTTTGTCGTAATTCGCCTCCGTCTGCCATTTGAGATAGTACCCGAGGTTGACCTCGTTCAAAAAGGAGAACTCGGAGAGCTCCACATAGGCAAAGACGTCACATTCTGTCTGCTCGCCCCTCTCGTTCTTTAAATCGAGCGACCACAAAAGCGTATCATAGTCGGGGGCCATAAAGAGGGTGAGCGCCGCTCTGAGCCCGTCCTTTTCGGAAATAAACTGCGAATATCCGGGCGCATGCACGGCCTCGAACCGATCGAGCGCGGTCTCCGCGGGGCGAAAGGCGGGAGACCAGACGGTACCGTCTTTCATGCGGATGTAGATATAAAACCCCGGGCTGTCTATGGGGAAATTGTAGAAGCGATAACGCGTCAATCGGAAGTTCTGCGGTGTTCTCCACCAGGTGAGGCCGCCGCCCGCCTGCGAGACGAACGCATGCATCCGCCCGTTAGAGAGGTAATTGATCCACGGCGAGGGAAGATCGTATCTCGTAATGACGATCTTTTTATTTTTATCGTCGAAATAGTAGGGTAACTTTTGCATTTCGTTCAATACCTCCCGTTGCCGCGCACTTTCGTAAAGTGATTCTTATCCTTCCTGTCGCCGCCCGTGTACTTTGTCTCATACGGGTAGGGATAGACGGGCCTCTCATAATCGACCGTCCCCTTCATGTCTCCCTCTTCAAACGCAGAAGCGTACAGTACCTCGGGCGCGATGCCCTTCTCCGCCCAAGTCATCACGGCGCAGACGGCATCGTGCTCGGCATCGTAAGAAATAGCAGCAATGCCGCCCTTTGCGCCGATCTCTTGAAGGCCGCTTCCGCCCTGACAGTGCCCGAGCCCCGGCACATGGAAATAGCGGAAGAAGTTTGTCACGGTTTCCTCGCCGCCCATTTCTTCGAGCACGCTTTGATAGTAGGCAAGCCCGTCGGTATAGGGAATGAGGGAATCTTCCGAACCCGTGATCATGATGAGCTTCCCCCCGCGCGCCTGAAAGGCGGAGAGGTCGGGATCGGACGCATCAAACTCCCTTTGATAGGGCCCGAACACGGCCTTATGCTCTTCATAGGAAACCTCGATCGCATCCTCGCCATATCCCCAGCGCTGGAAGAAACCCAAAAGCTTGATAAATCCATCCTTCAAATAGGGAATGATGAGCGACGAGGGCTCACTGCCGAGCGGCGGTGTAAAGAAGAGCGGGCAGGCCCTCTCCGGGTCGACGGGCGCGCTATGCAGGTCTTTGAGCACCTTCTTCTGCGCCTCGTTGAGCCCGAGCCCTTCGCAGAGCGCCTCCACGTCCGCGGGCGTGAATTTTACTTTCCCGGGGTAGGAGAGGAAATTATCCCCCTCCGCGCTGCCCGACAAGACGGCGTACTTTTCGACGATGCGCCTCTTGAGCGCCGCGATCTGCTCCTTTGTAAAGACCGCCGAAGGGTCGGAACAGGTGACGGAGACGATCCACGGAAAGGACTGCTGCAAGTAATAGCGGTTGCGGGCAGGGCAGACGGCGACGATGCCGTCGTAGTCCTCGGGATACTTCTGCGCCTCCTGCAATGCCTGATTGCCGCCCGTGCTCCCGCCGAGAAAGTACGCCCGCCCGATCTTTTCGCCGTAAAAGGCCTCGGTGAGCTGTTTCCCGACCGCCGTCATAAGGTGCGTCGCGCGGTGGGCAAAGTCCAGCCATCTCTCGGGGCAGCGGTACATCTTTCTGCTGTCCAACGAGCTGCCCATATCGGTATTCGCTGTCGCAAACCCGTGCGAGACGCCCGCATCGAGACTTCCCCACACGATACTGCCCGCCTGCCCGCCGTTGCCTGTGCCGAGGAAGCGCTTATTCCAGCCCGTAAGGGGCAGAACGAGAACGCAGGTGATGTCCGACTGCTCCGAGGGATACAGCTTATACGTCACCCGGCAGCGCGGGGGCAGGGGAAGAAGCGCGCACCCGTCCCCGTCGACGGGGGTCGGGTTTCCCTCCAAAAAGGCGATATCCGCAATTTCCCCCTGTTCGATGAAAACAGCCCTCAGCCTTCTTTCATATTCCTGATGGGTCATAAATTCCTCCTTACGCGAGATACAATTCGTTGAGGCGGGCAAGGCGCTTTTCGAAGTCCTCGCCCGTCAGCTTGCCCTTGTCGAGCAGATATTGTTTCGCAAACGCCAAGTTGTCCGACGAGCTCTTGAGGTAGTTGAGCTCCAGCGGGTGAAAGACGCCCGCGAACGCCTCCGAGAAGGCGCGGCTCGCCTTGGGGTTGGTGAGCATGTCAACAACGGGGCTCTCAAGCGCAAACACGGGTCCTGCGAGCTCTTCCCACGGGCAGGTATGGGTGAGCCTTCCCTCGCCCGATGCCGCCAAAGTGCCGTCGGGCAGATACAGCTCGCCCCGAACGCCCGCGGGAAGCTCTGCAAAGAAGGTGATGCTTCCCCCTTTCTCCTCATATCCCGCGCGGATGACGCCGTGCACGCTCTCAAACGAAGCTTTGACGCGCGCAAGCCCCTTCACGGGGTGCGGGGAGATGCGCACCCGCGAAAACCCGGGCTCTTGGGCCTCGATGCCTGCAATGCGGCGGTAAATAAACTCCATCACCGAGCCGTAGGCATAGTGGTTGCAGCTGTTCATGCCGTCGGGATTGGGCGTGCCGTCGGGAAGGATGCTGTTCCAGCGCTCCCAGATGGTCGTCGCGCCCATGTCCACTTCAAAGAGCCAGCCGGGGAAGCCGATGTTCATGAGCACCTTTCCCGCCGTCTCCATATAGCCGTTGTCGGCGAGCGCAAACAGGAGATAGGGCGTGCCGATAAAGCCCGTAACGACGCGGCAGCCGTGGCGCAGTACGCGCGCGTTGAGCGCAGCCGCCGTCTTTTTGCGGAACGCTTCGGGCACGATGCCGAAGACGAGTGCCAGCACATGCGCGGCGATCGTCTCGGAGGCCACCTTGCCGCCCGCGGTGATATACTCCCTTCTCACCGCCGCAAGTGCCTCTTCATGCGCTTCTTGATAGCGGCGGGCGTCCTCTTTCCTTCCGAGGGCTTCCGCCGTCTCCTGCATGACCGCAAGCGCGCGGACGTGCAGGAAGTTTGCGATGAGGTATTTATCCGTGCTTGCAAATTCGGCGTGCCGAAGGAGGGGGTCGACCTCCATCGCCAGCCAGTCGCCGTACTCAAATCCCTTTGTGATGAGCCCATCCTCCATGTTCTTTTTGCGGGCAGAGAGAAAGCGCTCCATCGCCTCGTAGTTTTCGGAGAGAAAGCTCTTGTCGCCGTACATCTCATAGAGCGCATAGGGAATGGTGATGATGCAGTCGCTCCACATCGCGGAGGTGTTCATCGTCATCTCGGGCCCCAATGCCGCTAAAACGTACGGCACGACGACGGGCACTTCGCCCCCTTCCGCCTGTTCGCTCCGAAGGTCACGCAGCCACTTCTTCATAAAGGCACGGATATCGAAGTTATAGGCGGCCGTTCTGCAGAAGGCGTTGATATCGCCCGTCCAGCCCAGCCGCTCGCTGCGCTGCGGGCAGTCGGTGGGAATATCGACGAAGTTGTCGCGCTGGCTCCAGACGATGTTGGAAAGCAGCCTGTTGACGCGCACATCCGAAGTCTCGATGCTGCCCGTGCGGTGCATCTCCGTGTGCCGCACGAGTGCCGTCACATTCTCCTTGGGAAGTTCCCCTCCCGAAAGGCGCATATAGCGGAAGCCGTGGAAGGTGAACTCGGGCGCGTAGACGGTGCGCCCCCTTGCGGTGAGCGTATCCGTCGCCTTGGCGGCGCCCAGGTTGCCGCGGTACAGTTCGCCCCCGACCATGAGCTCGCCGAACTCCATCGTGAGCGTTCCCGCAAAGTCCTCGGGCGTGACAACTTCAACGACGCCCGAAATGTTCTGCCCGAAATCATACACCGCATCTCCCTTGGGCGTTGTAATGACTTCCTTTACGGGGAGGCGCTCCGTCGTGCGCACAAAGGCGTCCTCTTGCAGAACGAGCTTTGTTTTATCGAAGGGCACTTGCTTTACGGTGAGCGGACGAGGCTCCGCCGTAAAGTCTGCGCTCTCGCCCGCGTAGATGCCCGCCTCGCGGATATAAGCGGTGTGCGCCGCAAAACGTTCGTCCGTCGAAATGGTCTCGCTCTCGAGAACGAGGTCGGCGGCAACGGCGGTCTCCGTGCCGTACATCTCCCGCTTCATCAGCCAGAAGAGGGGACCCTTATACCACCCCTCGCCGACGGTGAGGGTGAGTACGTTCTCCCCCTCCTGCAAGAGCGAAGAGACGTCGTACTCCTGCACCTGCACGATTTTGTGATAGTTGGTCCAGCCGGGGGTGAGATAGTTCTCCCCCACCCGCTTCCCGTTGATGTGTGCCGTATATAGGCCGAGCGCCGTCACCCGAAGGACGGCGGCGCACGGTCTTTGCAAGACAAATTTCCGTTCGAGGACAAAGGTATTCACCCTCTCCCGAACGCCCATAAATTTCCCCTTGAGCATTTATTCCTCTCCCATGAGAAGATCCATCACATACATCTCGAGCCCCTCGAAGTCGCGGTTTTCCACGCACTTCTTCTGGAAGTCGTAGTCGAAGCGGCGGACCTTCTTCTCGAGCTTTTTGAAGATCTTAAGGCTGTTCTCAAGGTGCTTGTAGCTGTCCTCGTCCGTCGTGGTGCGCATCGCCTTTACGTCGAGACCGACGTATTCCCCGCGGGAGCCGTAATTGTTTTCGACGAGTACCTTGACCTGATTGAACGCCTGGCGCAAGTTTTCCACGCCGAAGGTCTTGTCCTGATCGTAACGGATGCCGTTCTGGTCGTTGAGGTGCACGGTGAAGAGCTTGTTGAACGCGAGCGCAAAGCCGATCTCATGCGCGGGGTCGAGACCTGCAAGGATGGCGTGTGCGCTCTCAAGGTTGCCGCCCACGCGCTTGGGGTCGATGGTCGCAGCCGACACTGCCATCACGTGCCCCATCGTGCCGCAGATAGAACGGTCGATAGGCTCGTTGGGCTTGGGCTCGATGCAGACGCGGATGTGCTTGTCGTATTCGAGCATCTCGTTGATGGCGGAAATGAGCTGCTTGGTCGCCCAGACGGGAGACTTGCTCTCTTCGCAGAGCGTACCCTCACGGGCGAGCCACAAAACGATGAGGTCGGTCCCGAGCTCGTTGGCAATGTCGATGGAGCGCTTTGCACGCCACATGGCGAACTCCCTGTCCTCCTTACGCGTCGACATAAACCCGCCGTCGATGGTGTGCGGGTCCATCCACAGGCGGGGCGCCACGAACTCCGCCTTCAAATCGTACTTGTCGAGCAGCTTTTTGAGCTTTCTCGCCTCCTCCCTGATCTCTTCTTCCGTGAGCTCGTTGAGGTTGGGCACGGCGTCGTCATCGTGGAATTGAACGGCATCGAAGCCGATCTCCTTAAAGCGCTTGAACTTCTCCTCGAGCGGGATCTCCTTGCGCGTTGCGGGGCCGTAGGAATCTGCCCCCGTGTGAACGTTCCAAGGGCCGACGGAAAACTTGAACTGAGACATAAAAAAACCTCCGAAAGATGATGATTGTGCGGGGCTTTGCCCCCTTTTTCTCCTGCAGTATAGCACGGAAAAACGGGCAATTCAAGAAGGCGCGGAAAAATCACCGCGTCGGTGTCACAACACAAAAATGGTTGTTACGGCTTGCCTCTCTTTGCCCCCTTCCCCCTTGAAAAACCCGCCCTTTTCCCCTATAATAGGGGTGAAAATGCACCCTGTCAGGAGGAAAATCATGTTATCGCAAGTCATCTCTCTGAGTGCCACCGCCTCGCTCACTACATATCTCATCGACAAGAGCGCCGAATATCCCGATCTCGACGTCCGCTCCGCCGTGCTCGTCCTGCCCGGCGGCGGGTATGCCGTCTGCTCGGACAGAGAGGCCGAACCCATCGCCCTCGTCTTTGCCGCAAAGGGCTTCCACGCCTTCGTTCTGCGCTATACGGTGAAGTCGCAGCGCCCCTGGCCCGCACCCCTCGAGGACTACGAAGCGGCCATGGAGACGCTTCTCACCCGCGCGGAGGAATGGGGCGTCGACAGGGAGCGCATCGCCGTCTGCGGCTTTTCGGCGGGCGGACACCTTGCGGCGTGTGCTGCGACCATCGCCAAGCACAAACCGCGCGCGGCAGTCATCGCCTACGGCGCCCTCACGAAGGAGACCGCCTCCCTCTGCGGGAACGTTCCCCTGCCCGTCGACCTCGTCGATGAGAACACCGCCCCCTGCTTTGTGTTCGGCACGCGCAACGACAATGTCGCGCCCGTCCGTAACTCCGTCGCCTTCATCGACCGCCTCGAACAGTGCGGCATCTCATTTGAGAGCCACATCTACTCCTTCGGCCCGCACGGGTTCGGCACGGGCGAAAAGGCGTACAACCGGCCCCCCATCACCCGCCGCGCCGCAAGGTGGCAGGAGGACTGCACCGAATGGCTCGGGGAAGTGTGGGGCGAACGCACCTTTGAAGGCTATGCCGCGCCCAAGTTCGGGCGGCGCATCAACGGCGATATAGAAAAGACGCTCTCCCTCACCTGCACCTATCCGCACATTCTGAAGCAGGGCGACGAGGCAAAGGCGGTGCTCAAGGAGCCGCTCGCCCGCATCGCCGCATTCTTAAATAAAGAGCCGAACGAGGGGGTGAAACACGTCATCAAGACCTGGACGCTCTTCGATATACTCTCTGCGCTCGGTTATTCCGAAGCGGCGCTCGACGCGCTCGAAGGGCAGCTTCGCACCATCGACAATATGCGCGAAAGCATTTTGAAAAACTGACACAACGTCAAAAAGAGACTGCTGCCAAACGGCAACAGTCTCTTATTTTTTAAGTGATATAGACCGCCATTGTGATGGGCTCAAAGCGTGACTCGAAAAACTTTACCCCGAGGCGCTTGTAATATTCCCTTGCGGTCGGGGCGTCGATCGCAATCGTGAACAGCGGTCTATCGGGCGAAAACCCATTAGCCCCTCGGGTGTTTGATGTTTGCCTGTAAGGCTGTGTCACTTCAAGGGTCACTCACTTCGGAAAAATTTTTAATTATTTATCGATATTATTTTAACTCTTGATTTAATGCCCATCCAGCAATATAAGAAAGCACACTGTTGTAGCCATCTTCCAAAATACTCAAGCTGTCAGCTATTAATCTTAAATCAATACCACGCGTTGAACGCGTGGTATGCACAAGCCCTTCAAGGGCATATTACCGGCTTGCGTCTCAAGACGCTCCGAATAGGCTTCCAGCCGCAACACATTCTCGGGCTGCCGCTAAAGCGGCGGTCCTTTTTTCGCCTATTCTCTCTTGCTACCCGTAAACGGGTCGTAATACTCTTTCATGCTTATTTGGTCGCTCATGATATCTTCCTCCAATTGATTCCGCACATATTCCGCTATTTTAGCTTCGTTCCGTCCTACCGTATCCACGTAATAGCCCCGGCACCAGAAATGTCGGTTTCCGTACTTGTATTTCAGGTTTGCGTGTCGGTCAAAGATCATCAGTGTGCTCTTTCCTTTCAAATATCCCATGAATTGTGCTATGCTTATATTCGGCGGTATCTTCACAAGCATATGTATGTGATCCGGGCATGCATTCGCTTCAAGTATTTCTACTTTCTCTGCATCACATAACTTCCTCAATATTTGCCCTATATCCGCTTTCAGCTTTCCGTATATCTCTTGCCTGCGATATTTCGGCGCAAACACTATGTGGTATTTGCAATTCCATTTGGAATGTGCTAATTGTCCTTGGGGAATTTTTCATCCCCAAGGCAATTTTCGCTTCTACTACTACTGCGGTATGTTTACCGCGCCTACCAGCTTATAGATGATCTTCACTTCCTGCACTCTTTGCCCATTGATCATTTCGGGTTTGCCTATGTAGAGCTTTTCGATAAAGCTGTTCAGGATCTCGGGCGTCAGCTCCGTCACTTCGGTATAGCTTCTAACCACCGAGACGAACTTTGCAAGGCTTTTTTCGCTTTCCTCTTTTGCGGCGAGGCTCTCTTTCAATGCCGCTGCCTTCTGCTTCAGCATCCCTTGCTCGGTTTCGTAATTCTTGGCAAGCAGCTCAAACCGCTCCTCCGGCATCGTACCCGAGACCTTCTCCTCGTAGAGCTTGACGATGATCCTCTCTATTTCCGAAAGCCTGCTCTCCGCCTTTTTCAGCTCGCTCTTTGCCGAAGCCTGAAGGCGCACGCTTTCTTTCAAAGAACATTTCCGAAAATCTTCCACAAACTCTTTTTCGTATTTCTTGACATAGGCACAGACCTTGCGAATATCTTCGAGTACGATCTCTTCAAGTGCGCTCACCTTGATGGCGTGCTCGGTGCATAGATTTTTCTTCTTTTTGCGATAGGTGGAGCAGATAAAAGCATCCTTTCTCCTGTCCTCTTTTCTGCGCCGGATCGTCATTCGTCCGCCGCAATCGGCGCAATACAAAAGCCCCGAGAAGATATTGACTTCGTTGAACTTCGTATATGCTCGCTTTGTACCGCGCATCTTCTGCACCGTTTCAAAGGTCTCTTTATCGATGATTGCCTCCTGTGTACCCTCGAACACCGCCCAATCTTCCTTACTTTGTATCCATTGCTTCTTGTTCTTAAATGATTTGCGCCTTGTCTTGAAGTTTACCGTACTGCCCGTATATTCATAGTTGGAGAGGATATACTCCACGGAGACCCTGCTCCAGATCTCGGGATAGGCCGCTTCCTTATAATGCTTGATGCCTCTGTTTTCGGCATACAGCTTGGGTGTTTCAACACCTTCCGCCGTGAGCATACGGGCGATACTGCCCATATTGTTCCCGTCGAGATACAATCGGAATATCTTCCTCACGATTTGAGCGGCTTCTTCGTCGATGATCCACTTCTCCTTATCGTTCGGATCCTTCTTATACCCGAACGGCGGAATGACGCTTAAATGCCTGCCCGAATTTCCCTTCGCCCTCAGAACGCTGCGGATCTTCTTGCTTGTGTCCTTGGCGTACCACTCGTTAATGATGTTTCGGAAGGGAGTAAAATCATTGTCCGTCTGATTTTCGCTGTCCACATTGTCGTTGACTGCTATAAAACGTATATCCATCTGCGGCAGCATGATCTCGGTATAATACCCGACCATGATATAATCTCTGCCGAAGCGAGACATATCCTTGACAACGATCGTGCCCACAAGCCCGCTGTTCACATCGTCCATCATTCTCTGAAAATCGGGACGGTTGAAATTCGTTCCGCTGTATCCGTCATCCACATAGAACCTTGTGTTTGTAAGCCCATGCTTTTGTGCATAGGCGGACAGGATCTCCTTCTGATTGACGATGCTGTTGCTGTCGCCGCTGAGTTCATCGTCGCGGGAGAGCCTGCAGTAAAGCGCTGTTACCTTTTCACCTCCGTTGCTTTTATTTCTGATTACTGCCGTTTGTATTCCTAACATATTTTTTTACCTCCGTCAGGTTCCAAACAGCAAATTCGTTCCCTGTTGTTTTCTATCAGCCGACGTATCACGTCGTAAGGAGTTTGTGCCGCAGAATGACTTTCTTCTGCAACGACTCTGTACGCCGTTCCGTCGATCACCATGTTTTCTACTCTGTATTTTTCTTTCAACTCTCCTTTTATGTTTGTGTTTCAGATAGGTCGCAGTGCGGGGGAGGAACGTCTTATCTTATCATGCCGTCAAAGGCTCTTGCTCATATCTTAATTCCCGGCTTCCTCCGCCGCGCCGCAGTTTCTTTTCCCTCTCTCTACTCTTCCGTAAACTTCCGCGCCCATCACGGAAAGATGGGTGCGGTTTGCCCTATCACACAAGTTTCCCCTTTTTGTTTTCCCGATATTACGGGTCTCATAAGTATAGTTTCTCCGTGTCTACATTCCGTGCCATTTTGTTTCGCTCTCAAAGAAGTCGTCATAGCCGTCCTTGAGCTTGGCGAGATCGGTGTCGTGCCGCGCCAACAGTTCCTCGTACCCCGCCTCAATGAGCTCGACCTTCGTATAGCCGTACTCCTTCAGAAACGCGTTGATCTCATTCAGCAATTCCCGCGGGATCATCGTCTGAAAATTCCCGCTCGTCTCCTTGCGCTTCTGCTTGTTTTTTTCCTCATACTTACGGCTCGCGAGCCTCTGCGGCGTATCTTCCTTTCTCGTACCCATCATTGACCTCCGAAATTGAATATCGTATATATACTATATTATACTTGGAGAGCATTCATTTGTCAAGAGGGAACGAGAAAATTCTTCACTCCTTACCTTGTTCGTATCGGGCGAGAGAAGCTGCTCCGCGCTCCTGTTCCTCGCGCTCTGCTTGCAGTTCGCGTTCGATCTCCTTCAAGCGGTCGGAAAAGTCGCGGGTGAGATACTCGCACTCTCCGACGAAGGAAGAGAAGAAGCTCTTTATAAGCCCGCTCACCTTTCTGTGCGAGATGGCGAGCCGCCGCTTTAAGTGGTTATCATTGACCTTGTGCCGCCGCTTGCGCTCGTAGAGTTCGGGCTTCAGGTTCTTCACCGCACGCAGCACGATGTTTCCCCGCCTGCGCCGATAGTCGGCATCTATTTCTTCGATGAGCGCAGCCGTTTTAGGGGCTTCACGATAACCGCCGAACGATTGGACGAACTCCTCCTTAAAGACATCCTCCCGAAACACATCTTTTGTAAACAGCGGGCTCACCTGCCGCTCGTACCTTGAGAGCTGCTTGGAAAATTCCCGATGCGCCTTTCTCGCCCGCTTATCATACAGCAGAAGTTTTGTGACTGTCTCGTCCACCTGCTTGCGGTAGGGCTCCATGTCCTTCTTGCCGTAAAAGAAGCTCGCCTCTTTCGGGATAGCCTTGGCAAGGTCGATGAGAGCCTTTGTTACCTCATCCTCTCCGACGATACTCTTCGGAAATGTGATCTTCTTCAGTTCCCGCAATGCCTCGTCCCGCGTCATATATAGCTGTTGATTTTTACCGCAGACAAAATCATTCAGCCGAGCGTGCATACGGTCTATGACTTCCTTTTCGATCTTTCCCTTGTGCCGATATTCAAGCTCCTTCTTCCGATACTTACACTTCGGCTCTTTTTCGGCAAACCAAAAGTGAAGGTGCAGGTGATGCGGCTTGTCCTTGTGAAGGGCGCAGATGAGATCTACATTCTCGGGATCGAGGCTCATGTCGCGAAAGAACTCACCGAAGGTACCCTTGACAAGGCGGATGCACTTCTCGGGCGTGTCGATCTTATGACCCAGCTCCTCGCTGAGGGAAATAAAGCCATGCCATAAATTCTTTTTTGCCTTTGCCCGCTGCCGAATGGCTTGGAGCTGCTCTTGCGAGATCACCCCGTCGCCGTTGAACACGCCCGTACTCTTCTCGAAGTACGATATCATGTCTCGCGTCTCAGATTTGGAGTTCTCGCCGTTGAGTTTTCGGTCGGACGTCATGTACTCATAGAGATTGCTGCCGCCGTCCGAGAGCTCATAGTACGGACGCTCGCGTGCGAACCGCGCCTGTTCCTCCGCCGTGGCATTGCTCTTCACTTTCCACGGCGTGTAAGTGATGTTGAAAATAATGGGTTGTCCTGCTATATAAATTCCTCCTTCATATCATTTGATTTGTCGCGCAGCGGCAGGAAAAATGCAGCATGGGACGCCAAGCTACATTTTTCTTATCCTGCTACAGGTTGTCAGTCAAGTGGTCCCATCTTACGGTTGTTTTGCTTGCCGTTTTGGGCGCTCACGAACTGCTCATAGGCCATATCTTCATGCGGCTTTGACTGTTCTTCAATGGGCGTTAGCCGATGATCATCTTGAGGCGCATCGGCCTGCTTCCTCGCGCCGGACTTTGCCTTTCCGCCTCTGCTTCCGCCGGACTTCCGCTTCTTGCAAATATCCATCTTGCGCTTGCAAAGGTTGAAATACCCCTGCGCTTCCTTGTCCTTGAACTGCGTCTCTTCGCCGCGGAACATATACGCGCAAATCGCCTTGACGAACGCGCCGAGGTTATTGCCGCTCAGCAGTTTCATTGCCTCGAAGTACGTCTCGTAGAATGTAAAGTGCTCCGAGCGAAGGTTGTACTTCTTTAACGATTTGCCGCCGCGCTCTGCTTCCTTGACTTCCTTCAGCATATCAGAAATGTTGCTCCAATAGAAGCGTTCTTTGCCCGAAAGCTCCGCTTCTGGCAGCTGTCCTCGAACTCATACTCGCATATCCGCATTGCGAACTTGCCTGCGTCCGCGTCGTTCATTGCGTCCAGAATGTCCGCATACAGCTTGTAAAATGTAAATTGCTTCAATAACTACCCCCTGTAAACTTATTTTGCCGATGTTTTACGGCGCTTCGGCTTTGCCGTGTTGCGTCCTTTCATCACCCCCTTCAACGTATTTCCTTGGACAAACCTGTTCGGCTGCCCGCGCGATTGCCCTGTTCGGGCAATGCAAAAGCCCGGCCGTTGTTCACGATCGGGCGTTCCTTCGCACCCTGTTCGGGTGCGCTCTATTACGTTGATTAGAGGATTTTTGATTTATCCCAATGGTACCATGAAATTTACGCGTTTTTCGCCCAAAAATAGGCCTGTCAATGCCTTTTCGGCGCCATTTCCCGCAAACTCTATACCGCATTTATCCCAACAATGCGTCACATCATTCTCATTTTTCAGCGCTTTTTTGTATATTTTCTCCCGTAGAGAACGTACTCTCCGCGCTCGTCCTCGATGACTTTCGTAGCCGTTCCGTCATATAAATCCCATAAGAGGTCGGAAAAAATCGGGTGATTTATGAGTGCCGCATAGATGCGCCAATCCGCGGCATTATTCTTCTCGTAATGACGCAGAACGAGCAGCAAAATATTCTCATTCGTCAGCCATTTGGCAACTTGCTTGTCGCGCTCCGCCTTGACTTCCGCGATTTGCTCATGGAGCACTTCGCGCTCATCTTCGTCCGCCGTCCTGATTGCAAGATAGAGGCGGTTGATCTGCGCCTTGCTCGCGTCGATGACCTCGACAATTTTATCCTTATGCCTGTATTCGGTGGCATTGCCCGCGCGAAGGATATACGCAAGGCTCTCGGAAATGGGGCGATAGTCGCCGAACTGCTCCCTGCCTCTGCGGAAATGCACCTTCTTTACCTGCGCATAGAGATAGTCCATCGCCGTGTGGTAAAAGGCGTAATTCTTTGACTTATTCGTAGGGAATATTGTTTTTATCCAATATCGCCTTGCCGCTTTCGGACAAATTTTCGGCGTACACGGCAGCGGTGCCGCATTTTACAAATAACAATGCCGCCGCCTTGCCTACCACCCTGTCGGCAGCCGAATAACCCGAAAGATCGACGCCCTCCGCAATGAATTCCATCATGGGGACAATGCCTCGCTTTTGGCTGTAAATGCAGCTGTCGCCTTTACAAAGACATATGGTATGCCCCGCTAAATTACTCTTTGCTGTCTGAAGATCGGTCATTTTTATCTCTGTTGAAAAGTCTTCTCAAGCCCATGACAATGAAAGGCACAAGTACGGCCTGCAATACCATACCACAAAGCCCCTCTTGGATCCGCGACCAAATGAGCGCGGGCGTAAAGGGTGTGACCTCTTGGAAGATAAGCGCCAAGAGTATCAATGCCATTCTGCCCGAAACCTGCGCTAACAGCACGGCGGGGAATGCCATCCAACCGTTTTGAGCTATCTTTTTTGAAAAAAGTCCCGAAACTGCGGCAAAGACGGCGAGTTCTGCCATCATAAACGGCAGCCTTGCAAGCGCAGGCATTGCACTTCCTGCTGCGAGCGTGATAAGAAAGCTGACGACGGGAGAAGCAACGCCGACGCCAAATCCCCAAGCCCCACCCATCAGGCAGCCGCCCAGGAGGACGGGCAGATACATGGGCAGCCATTGAATGCCGCCCGCCTGCCCCAAAGCCACATGAACGAGCTGCGGCAGAATGACCGCAAGCGCCACAAGACCCAAAGAAACGAGGCTTTTGATGGTAATTTTGATTTTGAGCGAGCAATTACATTTTATCAAAACATTCTCTATCATATTAAACCCCTTCTTCAAACTGCTTTGCAACGTCCTTTAAGAGCGCACGAATGGGAAGATGCTGCGGGCACGCCCTCTCGCACTTGCCGCAGCCGATGCAAGAGGAAGCCTTTCCGCCGCTCTTGGTATAGACATGATGATAATAGTGGTCGGCATTGCCGTCGCGGTAAATGGTCTTATTGTTCATGCAGGCAAAGAGATCGGGAATAGATATCTTTTTCGGGCAGCCTGCCGTGCAATAGCGGCAGGAGGTGCAGGGAATGAGATTCATGCCTCGGAACACGCGGCACACGTTTTGTACGGCTTCAAGTTCCCGACTGCCCAGCGGCTGAAAGTCCTTCATATACGAGAGATTATCATTCATCTGCTTCAAATCGCTCATTCCCGAGAGCACCATGAAGATGCCCTCGAACCCCGCCGCAAAGCGGATGGCGTAGCTTGCCGCGCTCGCCGTGCCGAGTTCGTCGAGATATTTTTTGGCCTCGGCGGGCAGATTGGCGAGATTGCCGCCCCTGACGGGCTCCATGACGATCATCGGCTTATTGTATTTGCGGCAGACGTCGTAACACTTTTTGGACTGAACGGCGGGATCGTCGTAGTCGACATAGTTGAACTGGATCTGCACGACTTCGATCTCGGGATATTCAGAAAGGATTTGCTCCAGCACCTCTGCCGTATCGTGGAAGGAGATGCCGAAGTGCTTGATTTTGCCCTCCGCCTTAAACTGAAGCGCCTGCTCATACGCACGGCAGCGCTTAAAGTGTTGAAAATTGCCCTTGCCCTGCGCGTGCATGAGATAGAAATCGAAATAATCGACGCCGCAAGCTTTCAGCTGACTTTCAAAGAAGGGGCGTACATCCGCCTCTGTATTGAAATAACAGTCGGTCAGTTTGTTTGTAAGGATAAATTTCTCCCGCGGATAGCGCTTGACAAGGCACTCGGAAAGGGCAATTTCGCTCTGCCCGTCCAGATAGCCGTGCGCCGTATCGAAATAGTTGAATCCGTTTTTGAGAAAGGTATCGACCATCTTGATAAACTCATCATAGTCGACTTCGCCGCCCTTCATGGGCAGGCGCATACAGCCGAATCCGAAATTTTTATGCACGTTTTCAAACATTCAGGTATTCTCCTTTTGCCTCTTTACCGCTCTTCTTACGGAAAGCGATAGGAACAGTCTTTGAGATCTGCCCATAGCGTTGCGGAATACTCGCCTTTCTGCCAGACGATTTCAAGCTCGGAGCCGTGTGTTTCAAACTTCATCTTTGCGCCCTCTTCAAAGGCGGGCGAAGTATTGCGGAAGCGGATGAGTTCAAGCTGTTTTTGAACGACTTCCCGCCCCAACGCGCCTTTTATATCGTCCAAAGAAAGGTTGGTGCGGTTGATCTCCTTGTGCCCGCCCTCGCCCGCACGGAGGACGGCCTCATAGTCGTTCTTTCCTGCAAACAGGTCTAAATACCACACCTGCGGCTTGCCGGGCATGAACATCTGAATGGCACGCGCGAGCAGCAATTTTTGATTGGACTCGCCGAGTGCGCTATAGTACGTCGCGTTGACCTGATAGTAGATGTTCTTCGCACCGTGCAGGTTTTTCACCTTGCCGCCGCGGGAGACGATGATGTCGATGAGCCCTTGGATGCGCTCCTCGGGCAAAAGTCCCTTCAAATCGAGAAGCGGGATGCCGTCGTGACAGCCGAGCATATTGACAACGCGGATATGCCCTTCATACAATTCCTCTGCCCAAGCCTTGAGCCGCTCCCCGCTGCCGCTTTCCAAAGCATCGATGATGAGCCCGGGCAGGAAGAAGTCATACGAGGGATAGCCCATCTCCGACAGGCGTTTATACAGTTTTTCAAAGTAGCTTGCGTGTATTTCGGGCAGCAGCGTCAGGCCGTACCGATCGGCAAGCGCCTGCACTTTTTTAAGAAGCTCCCATGTGCCCGGTTCGTTGAGGAAGTTCTTCTCACCCACCGCCTTGTGCGCATAGGCAAAGGCATCCAGCCGCACGATCTTCGCGCCGTATGAGGAAAGCGTTTTGAGCGTTTCCTCGTAAAACTTCCACACGAGGGGGGAGCCGATGTTGAGGTCCATCTGCCCGAGATACTTCCTTTCGCCGTTTTCCTCCCATACCTTTTGGTAGAAGGTGTTCCAATAGGGCACCTCACTTCCGTCGGGGTACCCCACCATGAGCACGGGGAGCCCGGGCTTTCTAAAGAACATATCCTTGAGATACTTCTCGTCGGGCACGATCACGCCATCGGCGTTCATTTTTCCGCAGCCCTTCCAAAATTGATTCCAGTTGATGAAGAAGTCCTTATATTCCGACTGCTCGCCCTTTTTCAAGATGTCCTGAAACTGCGGGGAGAGCACGGAGGCGTGGTTCAAGATAAAGTCGAGCTTTAAGTCGATGCCGAGCGCGGACAAATTCTTGAGATCCTCGCGCGTTGCAAGGCGCTCTTCAAGCCCGTAGTCCTGAACGGAAAAGCCTCTGTCGAGATCAGTATGAAAGATGCTCGGAAGGATATAGAAAGACGAGAAAATTCCTTCAAATTGTTGCTTGCGAAGTATTCTGACTATATCGCCGAGCGTGCCTCCCATACTGTCAGCGTAGGCATTGAGCATAGGTTTATTGTTCATCGCTTATCTCCATCAATTTGCAATAATCGGCATAAGATATGATCTCGCCCTGTTTGCTTACGATAATTTGCGCCTTATGCGCCTGCTTTTTGAGCATTCCCTGTTCGATCTCCAAAACCATCGTAGTGAACGGACTGTCCACACCGCCGTCGCGGTTGCGGCTGCGCCTGTGTTCGAGCGTCTCTTGCGGCGTGCTGTTGAGAAGAACAGGGATATCTACGCCGGTAAGATTGTCCGAGTTGGAATGCGTCCATTCGATAAACAATATCTTCTTGTCCGACATATCCACGTCGTCGTACCAAAGCTTATTCTGCGTCCTGCCCATGCGCTTCAATCTTATAGTCTCCGCGCCGCGCTTAAATTCGTCGATGATCTTCTGCACGGCGGCAAAGGCGATCTCTTCCTTCGAGCCGAGGTAGGCAGCAAGCGCCTCTTTCCCGCCCTTCTCATACACTTCCATGCGCTTTTGGTCGTTCTCCGAAGGAATACGGTGCGGGTAGTTGTCGCCGCTCATGATATAGGAGGGCATTCCGTTCGCAGTAAAGAAATAAGCAAGCAGAGAGGCGATCTCGCTCTTGCCGACGCCCGAGCCTCCGCATACGGCAACTACGACGCGCCTGTCGCCGCAAGCCATTATTTTATCTTTGAGAACGGGATAGATGACTTTCGCCTTGGCGATATGACCTTCGTTTATCTCTATCTTGTCACCGGGCATATCCCCGTGAGGGATATCGTACAGATCACCGAGCCTTTCTTCTGAAAGCTCTTCCCTGATACGCCTTTCGGCAAGTTCCTTTTTCATTGCAGGCAACATTTTGTCAAGTTTATAGAACACCATAAGCAAAGCACATATTCCGCAGCAGATAGCGGGAATATAGTTATAGGAGAAATTTATTGCGACAAGCGCGCTTTCAGGCTGAACGGAAAGCGTTGCATCGAGTCCGCCCAAATCGACGAGCCAGCCTACAAGCGCGACCGAAAGACCGTTTGCAAGTTTTGTCGCCATCGACATGACCGCCATGCCGACGCCCTCGGCCTTGACGCCGTACTTCCACTCGCTGTAATCGACGGTATCCGCAGCTATCGCATACAGCACGCCCGCGGGAAGGCCTATCGCAAGACCGCGCAAAGCGCACATGATTATAGTCAGGGCGAGGCTCTCTGCAAAGATGCCCTGAATGATGCACGCGCCTGCCGCGGCAGCCATGCCTATAAGCACCAGATTGCGCTTGCCGAGTTTGGTAGCCAGCACAAACGAGAGCACAAGCCCGACGACCTGAGCAATGGACATCGCATTTGAAAAGGAGGCATAGGAACCTTCGTCGCCGAGGATATATTTGGCGAGATACATACCCGAACCGCCCATTATACCCGTTGCGAACAGAGCAAAGAAGGCGACAAAGAAACCTATTATCCAATAGGGATTTCTGATGAGCGCGCCGAACTCCTTTTTGGGGCTGAGCTTTATCCCCTCTTGCTTTACGGGAACGCAGCGCTCCTTTGTGCCGAAATAGCACAAAAGGTGCATTGCAAGTCCCAGCACCGCATATACAGCTATCGTTATGCGCCAGGCGTTTACCGTGCCGACCGAAGGCGTAAGAGCATCGGTCGCCGCAATTACCGTTGACTGCACCAAAAGCGTTCCGATCACCGCACCCGCCATTACAAATATGGAGAGCAGCGTCCTCTCTTTTTGGTTGGAAGTGATCGTTACCGCCATGGAATTGTACGGCGTATAGAGCGCGGTGAGGCAGATGGCGTTGCAGAGGTTGTAGGTAATTGCAACATACACATATTGCACGACTTCGACAGCGTTTGTGGGAACAAACATCAGAAGCACGCCGGAAATTGCAAACGGTATGCACATTCTGATTATCCACACGCGCGAGCGGCCGTGCTTGGACTTGGTCCTATCGACGATCATGCCCATCAGAATGTCGGTAATGCCGTCGAAAATTCTCGATACGAGCAGAATAGTCCCTATAATTCCCGCGCTTAAAAAGAGGACGTCGGTATAATAGAACATCAGGAAAGACGCGATTACTGTATTGATGAGCGCCGTTCCTATGTTGCCCGTCATATATGCGGCGCGTTCCGCCACGCCGAGCCGAGCTTCGGGATCCATAGATCTTGTAAATAGTTTCATAATTATCCCCCTTGTTTTTTTACATATACTTGAACCCGTCCTCAGACGGAACATACGTTACCGGTACTTCGTTATTTGTGATATTTTTAAGAGTATCTGCAAAGGCCTTCATGCCGAGCTCTTCCAGGTTAAAATGCCCGATATTGAAGCACGCCCTATTCTTTCCCTGCTGCACCCCGTCACGGATATAGTAGAGCAAATTCCATTCGATGATCTCGCCCGGAATGAGCACCTCGATGTTGTACTTTTCCATGAGGCGCATGATGAAAGTAGCATAGTCGCGGTAATATCCGTCCGGGCCGATGCCCTCCCCCGGAAAGCTGTTGGGATAGAGGTGCGCCGTTATGATAACTTTTGTGACTTGATCCTTGGCATCGCCGATGTAGCGAAGGCCGTTGAGCGAGAGTTTGCCTTTGAGGAATGCCCCCAGCTCCCCCACCGTCGTCTCGGGAAGTTCGAAGGGATAGACGATGGGCACGCCGTCCGCAAGTTCGGGGCGGTAATACGCCTCCCAGCCAAATTCACGCATTACGCCCGAAAAGATGGTGTCGGGCACATGGGCGTGCATGCGGTCGTGGTCGCGCCAGATGGTTATGTGATGCTTTTCGAGAAGTTCCCTCTTCTCCCTCTGCACGGCGTTTTCAAAGCCGCCCCGCCATTCGGGAAAGTCGGGCGTCAAGTAATAGGTCGGCTCGTGAACGATGAGAAGGTTGGCGCCCAGCTTTATTGTTCGCTTTATGACTTCCATCGTAGGAAGGAGCGCAGAGACGATGCCCGTGCACTCATTTTCGCCGTTGCCGCTCTTATAGCCGTCGCAGGTGATGCTCTCATCGACGGCGGGGTGGTATGCTTTGAGTCTTTCGATGACTTCGGAAATTTTCATAAACTCGCCTCCAAAAATTGTTTGACGGCTTGAGTGTATCTCTCTTTGTCGCCGATCTGAAGGCAATGGTCGTAGCCCGGGAACACGACCATGCCGCTCAGCGGATTTTTTAAAACGCTCTTGATGTTATAGGCGCACTCAACGGGCACCGTCCTGTCCTTCTCGCCGTGGAGGATGAGCACGGGGCAGGTGAGCGTTTTTGCAACTTCAATGGGGTTGTTGTCCGTGATGTCGCACCCCGCCCGTTTGCTCGCCGCCTTAACGACGGGTGCCAAAAATGGGTTTGGAAGCGGAATGAGTACCTTTGCAAAGGGTTTGAGAACGTTTACCGCGCGGTCGGGAGAGGAATCGGCGATGATCGCGTCGATTTTTGCATTTGTATAGCGGCTGCAGGAGAGCACGCTGATCGCACCCATGGAACAGCCGAGCAGCACGAGCGGTATCTCCTTCCCGAAGCGGGAACGCACATAGTCAACTACCTTTGCGGTATCCTGCCGCTCCAAATAACCGAAGCCGCCGTGCCTTGCTTGGGAGACGCCGAACGCCCGCTGGTCGAACATTATCGTCGAATAGCCCAGATCGCGCAATATTTTTGCGTGCGGCACCACCATGCACCTGTTCTGCCCGAAGCCGTGCACGACGACGGCAATGCCCTTTGCATTTGGCAGAGGGTGGTACTCGCAGGGAATTTCATACTCCCCGTTCTTCACGGTGAAGTACTCGCGCTCCCAGCCGTCAAAGTCGTCGTAATCGACGTCGCAGATGGCCTTCGTCGCACTCCGTATCTTCTCGTAACTGCCGCCGAGGCTTCTCGGCGGCGAATAGATGAGCTTTGCAAGCAGCAGGGCTATCACAAGGCAGAAGATGAGATAAAGGACCGCGAGCCCGCCGAGGACACACAATCCGATCGCCCAGGGCGGCATCTCAGTTGCCCTCCTTGAAGATGAGCTGTATAAAGTCGTAGAAGCACTCGCGCCACACGTTCCACTCGTGGCGGCCCTTGTGCACCTTTGTGAGAAGGGCAATGCCGTGCTCGCGGGCAAAGGCGGTGTCGGCCTCAAACACTTCTCTGAAGATATCCAGCTCTCCGTAAGCGCGGTAGAAGAAGGGCGCGTACTGCTTGAATTTTGCAATATTATCGGGCGAAAGATGGCGGTTGTCGTTTGTGAGAAGGTCGGATACAAACCCCGAAAACAGCCCCGCATAGGCAAACAGTTCGGGGTGCGAAAAGACAATTCTCGACGTCTGGATGCTGCCCATCGAGAGCCCCGCCATCGCCCTGTGTTTTACATCGGTATATACCCTGTAACGCCCCTCAATATGGGGTATTACGGTATTCAGCAAAAACTCGTCAAAGCGAGAAAACAGCGTCTTTGCGCCACCTTCCTCACGCACCGCCTGCATGCCGCTGCACATCACGACGACGGCGGGCGTTGCCTTCCCCTCTGCCAAAAGGTTATCGAAGATGAAGTTCATTCTGCCTTGAGAGACCCAAGTCACTTCATTTTCGCCGTGCCCGTGCTGTAAATACAAAACAGGGAACTTGCCGCCTTGAAAGTACTGCGGGGGAAGGTAGACGAGGATGCGCTCCCACCTGCCCGTGACTTCATTGAACACGAAGTCGTGCACCACGCTGCCGTGCGGCACATCCTTGACGGCATAGAAGTCCTTGCCGTTCGGCACTTCCACATAGTTGATGGGCGCGTTGTCGCCCACGCCGATGGGAAGGTAAGGATCGAGTGTCTTTTTGCCGTCGGCAATGACGGTGAGGTTGACAAACCCGCCCTCCGTCTGCAATTCGCCGCAGAAATACTCGCCCCGTTTTTCAAGCTGCACCTCGCCGAAAAAGAGCGTCGTGATCTTCACTTCCTTCGCATCGGGGTAATAGAGGCGAAAATACACTTTCCCGCTCTCGTCCGCCGTATAGGGAAGGGCGACGAGGTCCTCTTCGCTGAGCATAAGCCTCGGAAGCGGCGCCTCGTGCTTGGGTGCGATGACCTTTGCCGAAAAGTAGAGCGGGTCCAAGTAAAGTTCATTGATGTCGTTCATACAATTTTCTCCTTATCAAACCGGATCGCCGTGCCGCCGACGGCGTGAAGTCCTTTTTTTATCTCCTCGTCGGTGAGCACCCCCTCAATGATATCAGTTGCCGCCCGCTCGAACTTATCCAAGACGTCAATACTTACGGGCGTTTTCTGATGGGCGGGAAAGAGCGCTTTTACCTTTCCGCTCCCCACAAGCGCCTTTATTTTGCGGATACTCTCGCGGAACACCGCGACCGTCGTACTCTCGGGGAAGTGCAGGAGTACCCCATCCACGCAAGTCGTATCTCCCGAAAAGAGCCACCCGTTCTTCTCATCCAAGAGGCAGATGCTGCCCACTGTGTGCCCGGGCGTTTCAAGAATGCTGACCCTGCGCCCGCCGAGCTCGAAATACATCTCCTTCGGGAGCCGGATATGCTTGGAAGCGTGACGGTTGATAAACTTATTCAGCGGCGGGAATTTGGTGAGCAGATAGGGAACGCTCAAGTCCTTTGCAAGCTGCCTTGCACCGCCCACTGTATTGTGCTTTTGGAACACGTCGCCGTCCTTCTCGGAGAGATACACTTCCTCAAAGAAATGATTGCCGTGCGTGTGGTCGAGATGCCCGTGCGTATTTACGACAACAAGCGGCAGCGCCGTGATCTGTTTGATCGCGCCCGCGATGTCGGTGAAACCGTAGCCCGTATCGATGAGAAGCGCCCTCTCTTTTCCTATGAGAAGATAGGAATACACGGGTATCTTCAGGGCGTACTCACTAAAGCGATAGGTCGTCTCGTCGATTTGAAATATCTCCGCTTTCTTCATAAAATTCCCCTCTGTTCCTTTGTGGAACGTTCCTTTTCTTTATTATAGAACATTATGGAACATGTGTCAAGAGGATAAAGAAAAAAAGTGACCGGAAAAGTCACTTTTTTTGTGTTATTTTCAGATGGTGTCACCTTTTTGCAATCGGACCGGGATGAGCGTCTGCCCTTCGACGGGCTCTCCCTCGATGCGCTTTAAGAGGAGCTCCACGCACTTTGCGGCAATGAGCGGGATGTCCTGCACAATGGTCGTGATGCGGGGATAGTTGAGGAGGGTGATGTCGTTGCCGTCATAGCCCAAAATTTTCAGCTGTTCGGGGATGCGGATGCCCCGCCTTACGGCCTCCGCCGCAAAACAGTAGGCGGTCACGTCGTCTGCAAAGATGCCGTCGATATTGGGATAGAGCGAAAAGTATTCACTGACGATCCCGGGGGCAAACTTGAATGTTAAAAATTGATTATCGACCTCTGCGACCGTACATTTGACGCCGCGCTCTGCAAGATATTGTTTGCATACCTCTATGCGGTGATCCGCAAAGACACGGATGCCCTGCTTGACCGTGAGGATGAGAACATCCTTGCACCCCGCTTTATACAGCGTCTCTCCCGCAATTTTGCCGCCTGAAATGTGGTCGGACGACACGAGGGGGATCTTGCCTCCAAACATCTTTTCAAAACCGACGACCGGATATTTTTCCAATTTTTTCAGTTGATCGGGCGTTACCTCCGAATTGATGATAACGCCGTCGAGCTCATTTTTCTCTAAAAGATCGATAACGAACTCCACCCTGCCCTGTACGCTGAGGGCATTGAGGACAAACGTCTTGTAGCCGAGGCCCGAAAGCTCAAACTCTGCGTACTTCAAAAAGGCGCTCATAAAGGGAAATATGATATCGGGCAGCACGACTGCGACCGCCCTGCTCTTGGGGGGAGCTTCCTTTGGAACGTAGCCGAGCTTTTCAGCGGCCTTTAAGACGAGCGCACGGTTTTGCTCGGAGACGTACCCGTTCCCCGTCAACGCCCTCGACGCCGTGCCGACGCTGACGCCCGCCTCCTTTGCAATATCTCTTACCGTTGCCATGATGGTATCTCCTGATCATTTTTCCTCATTATCATAGCACAAGTGTGGAACATTGTCAAATGTTCCATATAGAGAAATTTTTTCTTTCTGCAAACGTCAATGACTTTTTTCGATCGCTTTCCTCACCGCCCACGCAAGCTGCCGCCGCGAAAGGCCTCTTCAAACCTGCCATTTGCTTATGGTTTACAAAAACGTCGTCCCCTGTAAAACCCGACGGCCTCATCAGCCGTCGGCTCAACGATTTTGCTGTTTGGTCTCTTTATTTTGTAATTCCCCAAGTATATTTAACTTGTGATAGACTACTTATGTCACTATTCATGATAAATCCTCCTGTGGTCTCTTCCTTCGTTGCGGCTGGTCACCTCAACCTCAAGTATACCACAGGAGGATTTATCTTGTATCTTGAAGATTTTAATTCCACCACTTTATGAAATGCACCCCAAAAGTTAGACAAAACTTTAGGAGGTGCATTTATTATGGAAAGAAAGAAGAAACACAACACAAAATACTCGCCGGAGTTCAAAAAATCTGTTATAATGGATATGCGAGAAAACCATTTGGCGTATAGAGAAACGGTGCGTAAGTATTGGAATACACGATCACGCGCCGAAGAAGATTTATACGTGCATACCGTAAAGAAATGGGAATGCATATATCTGACGGAAGGAGCAGAAGGATTTATGACAGAGCGCCGAGGACGGGGATCAAAAGGCAGACCGAGAAAGAAGCCGTTGCCGACGGAAGTCGAGAACGATCTCATTGCCGAGAACCAAAGACTGAAAGAACGCAACGAATATTTGGAAATGGAGCTTGAATACTTAAAAAAACTCGATGCCTTAGTTCGAGCGGAAGAGGAACGGAACGGCAGAAAGCCGAAATAGTATCTGAGTTAAGGCATAGATTTCCGCTGAAAGCATTATTGAAGTTGTCGGGTTTGGCTCGCAGTACATATTACTACTATCTCAAGCAGCAAGGAACAGACAAGTACTGTGTCGTTAAGCAAAAGATAGAAAAGATATTTACCGAGAACAAGCAACGATACGGCTACCGACGGATATTGCTTGTATTGCGTCAACAAGGCATAAAACTCAACCATAAAACAGTGCATAAACTAATGCGAAATATGGGATTACACGGTAAACGACGCAAAAGCAAGTACAAATCATACAAAGGCGAAGTGGGAAAGATAGCGGCGAACATACTAAGCCGTGACTTTGCGGCAGATAAACCTTTCGAGAAGTTGGCGACAGACGTGACCGAATTTGCCGTATGCGATAACAAAGTATATTTGTCTCCGATCATAGACTTACATAATAAGGAAGTGATCAGTTATTCGATTTCAGCAAGTCCCAACTTTGCGCAGACGCGAGAAATGTTGCAAGGATTGTTCGATAAGTTACCGCAAGACGCAAGACCGATACTGCATTCCGATCAAGGCTGGCAATACCAAATGAAAGAGTTTCAAAGGCAACTGAAAGAAGATAATATAATCCAAAGTATGTCGAGAAAAGGCAACTGTTTGGACAATAGTGTAATGGAGAACTTTTTCGGGCGGTTAAAGGTAGAGATGTATTACGGCGAAAAGTTTCAGACAGTGGACGAATTCGTCCACTGTCTGAAAGAGTACATTCATTACTGGAACAACGAGAGAATTTCTCTCACTCTAAACGGAATGAGCCCGGTACAGTACCGAACTCATTCACAAGCTATTTAGTTATTTTATTGTCCAACTTTTGGGGTCCATAGCATTAAGTGGTGGTTTATTTGCGCTTAAGCGACAATTAAGCGGTTCGGGAATATTTCCGAACCGCTCTCAATAGTTCTCCTTAACCTTGTCCACATATGCGTCAAATTGTTCTTTAATCTGCCGCGGACTATATATTTTTATTTTTCCGATTGAACCTATCACCCACCGGAAAAACGCAGGACTACCTGAACCGAAACAACTGTCGTGTAATATTCCTCTCCCTGCGGATATAACTTTGTTTTTCCCCGAATTTATCGAAAATTTCTTCTATTAAATCCTTATGCACAATTAGCTGCACTTCGGTCAGTACACCGTTGTACATGGAAAATGCCTGTCGGCGATAAGTATTTACATTAAAGTTTTCAAAGTCTGCTCTTTGTTCAATCCTCTCCGGCTCTATTCTCAAATCAGCTATGCGGTCTATCCTGTAATTAGCACATCCTTTATGATTATTGTCATAACATACGACATAATAATTCTCGCGGCTATATACGAGCGCAAGCGGATTCACTATATATCTCTGTCCGTCTTTGCGATATTTGCGCTCCGCTTTATAATTCAGATAACAGTAGCAAAAAGAGATTTTATTTCCTTGTTCTATTGCTCGCTCGATTTCGTCTATGTAATAAAAAATATACTTACTGTCTTTCTTGACCGTATCATAACAGATGAAATTTTGTTTTAATTTCTCCGCTTGTCTTTCCCCGGCCATGCTTGCAAGTCGGTTTACAAGCCCTTCCGTCTTGGATTCGGATATAAACGTTGCTGCCTGAACAGCATCTATAAGCACTTTTAACTCCGCTATATCAAACGGTCTGTACGCTACATAATAGTAGTGACTTTTTTCTTGTATGACAGTATCTCAAATCCATACTTGTTGAGTAACGCTATATCACAGGGCAATATTTTACGGGACACCTCTATTCAGCGCGCAGATAGCCGCTCGATGATCTCATTCGTTGACAGCGGATGTTCCTCGCCTGTTTCCCGCTGTAAAATATCATACAGCACAAGGAGTTTAATTTTCTGCTCGTTTGCTCTCGGCATAATTTATTTGCCCTCCATTATACCTTTTGACGGCATTAAACGTTTCTTGCGATATGCAATGTTCTATACGGCAGGCATCCTGCTCGGCTGTAGCCGAATTAACCCCTAAACTGATTAGCAACTTCGTAAGTTCACAATGGCGTTCATAGATCTCTTCGGCCAAAATCCTACCTTTTTTCGTAAGTCTGATCAACCGCGATTCGTAAGTCACATAGTCTTTTGCTTGCAAATTCTTGATTGCATGACAAACCGATACTTTGGAAATCCGCATTTGATTCGCAATATCCACTGCCCTGACTTTTTCGTTGGATTTACAGAGCCGCAGAATTGTTTCCAGATACATTTCCATTGACTCATTGTTCAGCATTTTTCCCATTATCCTTTGCAATCTTAAAGGCGGGACGTTATTTCACCCCGCCCTCAAATTTAATTTATTCGATAGCATTCTCTTGCAATTTCTTAACTTTCTTCTTTCTGCGGACAAGTATGACCGTAACCGTTACAGCCGCCGCGACCACTATCGCGACACAAACACAAGCTATCGTGATATAACCCCATATCGGCATGATAAACGCCACGCCTGGAATGCAGACGATGAATGTTCCCACCCTGCCCGTCGTTATTCTGACATAGCTGCCGCCATTCTCGCTTGAAAGCTCCGTAAGCGTTCCGTCATCCGCCATGCTGTACACGACAATTTCGTTGCGGTTAAAAGTTGATTTTGCTTTCAAATACAGCGTATATTCGCCCGCAGGCATCGCTTCACTTCCGTCTGAATTTATCAGACTCACGCCGAACACTTCAAAATTGTCCGCTATGCTCGCCATTTTATCCGCTGCAGTGCTGTAAAGCATACTTCCTTCTGTTATTCGGCTCGCCTGAATGGAAACATTTTCACCCAAAACTCCGTTTGCATCTTCGAACTTCGCAAGAGTGCCGCCGTCTACAACGGAGGTTACCGTAACGTCCATTTCAGTAAACGTATTATTACCGAGTAATGACTGATATTGCGAACTCTCGGCTCGATAAACGAAATGATATTCTCCGGCGTTTTCCAGCATGAACTGATTATTGCTTACTTCCACTTCCGTCCGCTCGCCGTCGCGTAGTACATAATATGCCGAAACAACGACATCACAGGTTTCGTCGCCGAGCGTTGCCGTCGCCGCAGGAATCGTAAAGACGGAACCCTGCGCCGCTTCGTATTCGTTGCCCGCCGCCGTGGACAAAATCGGCACGAACTCGCCGGGGCGATCCGTCGTCGTATCTTCCACGTCGCCCGTTCTCGTCGCGTTCACAAGGTCGAGCGTGATAGTAAAATCGAACGTTTCGCCACGCGGAGTAACGAATACCGAGAACGGCAATGCTTTGGACAGGTTTTCTTCCGAAAGCGTGTAACTGTACGTCTTTCTGCTGCCGTTATCCTCCGTGATGCGGTATCCGACCTGCATACCGTCCGTAAGGTTGAGCGAAAGGTTTTCCATAGACGAGGAAAGCTGCGTCACCGACGCATAGTAATTGTTCCCGATCTTCTCCACCACGACGGTTTTATCGAAATACGTCGCTATCATCTCCGCGCCGATTCCCGACTGTCCGCCTATCGTATAAGAAGTTTCATATCTGCCGTCCGTACCCGAAACGGGGCTTTCGGCATGAGCGACCTGTACGCCGCCGAACATGGCGACGATACAGGCAAGAAATACTATTACTGCGACAAGCAGCATTGAACTGATTTTCTTTGCTCTCATACGGAAACCTCCTTGTCTCCGAATACCGCGTAAAGGATGATCCTGCTGCCCGAAGTGATATAAGAGGCAAGGAGAGGATCGTTTTCAATATCGAACCGCACATATTCGCCGTCAACGAGCACCGCCCAATACATAAATTCTTTTGTCGGATCGGTACAGGTCACCGATTGGAGCTGACTCAGCTTCGTTTCGGAAATGTTTTCGGCAAGCGTGCTGTCTTCCAGGACGTCGCGCGAACCGCTGACGGTGCTTGTGAACATAAGGCTTCCGCCCTGTTCGTCGACCGCCTGATAGCTCACGTTCATCACTTTTTTTACAACTACCCAGAGGTCAAATTCTTCTCTCACGTTGAATCCTACATCGAATCCCGCGTCAAGGGTATAGCTGTACACAGCGTCCGACCCGTATCCTTCGCTGAAGACCGGTTTGTCCGCCCGCCAGCCGACCTGCTCATATCCGTCGGGGAAAGAATAGAATTGCCTGAAATCAAACAAGCTGACGGAATAGTTTGCATATCCTCCGTTATTCGGTCTGTAATATGTGACGGAACCCATATATTCGGTCGTTTCGCCGTCCATATCGTAGTACGCGTCTATCGTGATACCCTTATCCCACAAAGCGTAGATCGTGGGTGTAAGCGTTCCGAGTTCCACGCCGAGTTGCCCTATCGAACTTCCCGCGGAGAATAGACGGCCTGACATTTCCGGAACCGAACTCCAACCGTACAATCTGTCGGGCGTGGATTCAAAATAGACATTGGAAAGCGACAAATTGCTTTCCGCCATGCTGACGGTAACGGTGTAGTAATAATAATTTTCATCTTCCGTGATATTTGCGACGCTCAGGCGGTCCGTGTCGAACGGGTGTTCTTTATCGGTCGCATATGTCACTTGGATATCGCAGCCCGCGTCGTATACGGTAAATTTGCGGCAAAGTGAAACGCTTACAGTCGTATCCGAATCGGACGGGTCGTAGACGGAAAAGACGGGCGTTCCGTTCTCATCCGTGCGGAACCCGAAACTCAGTTCCACCATATACTCCCCTTCCTGTAAAAAGGTGATCGCCGTGCCGAAAGTCGTGCTGTTGTTTGTATACATATCGCTTCCGGCAAGCTCATAGTTGTCGCCGGAGCGCCTGTACACATAGAACGTGCCGCGCGAAAGGGAAATATCTCCGCCTCCGAAAATTTTCGGGCGTTCCATCTCAAACTCCTGCTCCGTAAACAACGCGGAACCTTCGTCGATAAAACGGTAATCGGCAACGCTCTTTGCGTCTATTGTAAAATTGTACATCGCACTGCAAAAAGCGTGGTCGCCGTATTCATTATAATAATGCAAAGTGACAACGGCATATGGTTCATTTTCGATCAGCGTCCATATCTCTCCAGTATCCCGCACCGTCTGTGTGCTGCCGCGCAGATAAACGGTCGCGTAAGAGAACGCAAGTTCGGAACGGGACGACTGCCCCGATTCCGTGATGTGCATCGTATACGACTGCGGCAAAGCCGAAATATCCGCTTCGCTTTCCAGAATAAATGCATCAGGCTCTTCGTATTCAATGACGTCGCGCGCCCCTTCGGTATAGGTAAAGTCGCTTGACTGAACTCTGTTTCCTTCGTCGTCCGTAAGGTAATAATTGCCGACATTGTTGCCGCGGTATTCAAGGATGACCGTTTTCCACTCGCCGAAGCGGTTGGTGAGACGGAATGTGAGCCTAATTTGTTCGGCACTCATCGTAAAAATATTGTCGCCTTCCCCATAGGATCCCGAAAACTGACTGTATACCCGCTGATAAATGCCGTTCCAATATTCCCATACACCGACGTAAAGATAATTTGTTCGGTATTCATCCGTTCCGTCTTCGTATTTTATCAGCGAATACGTCGTATATTCTCTTCCAAGCCATGTATACGTGATTTCCGGCACGGGAACGTAACTGCCCGTAAGGAAACGTTCGTCCGTCACCCATATGCCTTCATCCTTATCATAGTACCAGCTATCATCCTCCACCCGATATTGCGGTTCCTCTTCGGGAAGAAGCGTTATGACGCACGTGCGTTCACCATATTCATAACCAGCGGTATACAAGACGGCTAAGCCTTTTTCGAACGTGAAATTGCGCGAAAGCGCAAATGGAGTAGAAAAGTCCACATTGCCGTTCTTATCCAACTCATACGCCTGCCAGCTCAGGTTTGCCGCCGTGACCGTAGGATAAACCTTTTCCTGATAGAGCGAAACAAGGTCGACTTCCGTTCCCGCGGCAAGCGTTTTACCGATATCGACGCGCGCGCGGTCGGTATTCGTCGCCGCCGGGCGCATCAGCGAAAGATACGAAATGGCATTGGAGTACAATGCGCCGTCCGTTACCGGATCGTACCCGTACGCCTCGTATACGATATCGAAATAGGAAAGGCTGTAACGCATCCCGGAGACGTTTCCCGCCGCTGCTGTCTGCGCCGAAGGCGAGATGACCATTTTGCTGTCATAATTTGCGCTGCCCGTATTGCCGCCGTCGAACGAAGAATAGAACATATTGACCATTCTTACGGCGTAAGCGTAATTCTGCAAAGTGTTGTACACCGTGTTGTCGTCGGCAAAATCCACATCGGCATACCCGGAATAGAATGGAACGCTGTCCGAATATGTATAGGCGTCTCCCTCTACCGGCGTATAATCCCAGTCGGTGATGCGCACCATGCTGTTATACCCGATACAGAGCCTGCGATAGCTGAACGGAAAATTGAACATCTGCTCCATCGCGCCCGTGCTGCCGCCGTACAGGATGATGTCCTGATCCAGTTCGGTGCCGAGGTCGAACGTATAGTAATACCTGCCCGTATCGGCATGGAACTCATAGGTAAGAGTACCGAACGTGCCCGCATCCAGCAACTCCGGGATATACACGTCTTCGGCGTTCATCTGCTCTTCGGTCACCACATTCTCTGCGTCCGTCAGAAAATAGGTAAAGTCGCGCGCATAACCCGTGCTGCGGTTAAAATAGTCGTCGCCTTCCAGATTCATAAGGTCGGAATTATATGCCGTCAGTTGTTTTACAAGCGTATAATGCCCGTCCTCCGCCACGATATACGAATATACGGGGTTGAAGAAATCAAGCATAGCGGGCCCTTTGTTCAGTTCCGTATAGTGTGTCGGAACGAGATATATGCCGTCTTCCAGCACGCCTTCGGGATTGACAAACGACTGCGAAAAACCCAAAAATCGCGTGATTTCGAACTGCACGGCGTATGAAACCGAACAATTATCGCGGTTTTCGCCTGAAGATAGGTCGGCTGCCCAGTTATAATACTCCACATACAACATGATGGGCTCAGTTATATCGATGTCAGAAATATCGTAATAGATCGTCTGCACCGTACTCGTCCTGTCGAGTACGCTGAGCTCTTCCGAAAGTCTTCCCGTTCCGCCGTCCGTAACCGTATACGCCTGCCGTTCAAAAGTACCCGTTCCATCTCCGAAAATGGGGCCGCGCTCGTGCGCGTCGTACTGAACGCGCAGCCATGTGCCCGAATCGTTCTTTTCGATATACGTTTCGCTTGTGATGATATCTTCGGGAAAATCGCGCCAGCCGTACTTATCCGCAAGGATGCCCTTAGCCACGCTGCTCTCCACGATATTGGCTTCAAACTCGATATCGTATGTGCCGTTGTTGACGATCGCCTCCTTTTCCCACTTGGCATAGAGAGTTACGTCGCACATTTTCCAATACAGGTCGCCGTTCGATACGTCGCACGGGTCGGTCAGCGCGGAATCGAAAAACCACCCCGCAAATACATAGCCGACCCTTTCGGGCGAGGGAAGCGAGGGCATATCGTTGGCAGAATAATATATATCGGAGAGCGGCTCTTCCAGATTGCCCGCATAGAATGAAATTTTATACTGCGTATCGCCATAGGCATCTTTTATGGCATCCTGCGGGGAATTTGCTCCCGTGCCCGCGGCACATGCGGAAAGCCCAAATGCGAGAACCGCACAGCATAACAATACTGCAATGCCCTTTATCTTTTTCTTCAAAATCTGTTCCTCCTCTTGCCCGGATATGTGCAGAAACCGCCGCCCGCCGGAGGGCGGACGGCAGTTCCGGCTTATAATGAGTTGCAAATTTTAATTATAGGATTCTGTAACACGATCGGCGCCCATGCCTTCTTCGGTATATCCCTCATACCAGCCGTCTTCAAATACAGATTGATTTGCCGCAATGAATTCAGCTAATGTTTGACCGGTAAATTCGCCCATGTAATCGCTTGAATACTGCATTGTTATCCCGCCGATTGCGCTATCCGTAAAGGCATTCTGATGTATTTTGGACACCGAATAGAAAGTTATAGTGCTGCTCATCAATGTCTCTGAATTGATATAATAGAACGAGCCTTCCATTATTTCATAACTTATTATATTGGTGCTATCCGTGACATCCCCAAGGCTGATCATTACAATATCTTCGTTTGCATTGACAGCTCCTGCACTTGCAACAAATTTCACATTCCAAGTAGTTACGCCGTCTGTCGTTGTTTTACCGACATACTGATATAATCCGTATCCGCCATAGATAGGCGTATATCCGTCAACACCGATTACATCCTGACGGATGAAGAAATCCCCTTCTTTTAAGTCCGTCTTGGTGAGCATATCTCTGTCTTCTTCGCCTTCGGCGGGCAGGAACTGCTCGAGCGTTTCGATCTTGAAAGCGTATGCGCCCACCTCTTTCAGGTTTGCAAGCGGAACAGCGACAGTAACGAGTGAAGTTCCTTCAAACGCGCTTACCCCAATCGTTTCCAATCCGCCGGGAACGATATCGACGGAAACCAGCCCCTCGCACATATAGAACGCCTTATCCCCGATAGTTTTGACGGAAGAAGGAATTCTGACATATCCGATATTGATGCAGACAGTATTTTGCGTTGCGTCAAACGCGCCGTCGGCGATCGCGGTTACCGTAAGTTGCTTTCCATTGACCGTCACCTTGTTAGGTATGCTGATTATGACAAGGCCGTCTGCCGTCGTATACCCATTGCCGGCATACCCTGTGATTGTCGCGGTGCCGTCGCCGTTATCTACTGCAATATAGCCACTATCGATCTCCTCGTAATCGGTGACAACGGTGAGATATACGTTGGTCGTGAGCGTCTCGCTTAAATCGTACGGCTGACCGAATGCCGTAACGCCGGAAACGGTAAGCACTTTGTCGGTGGAATACGCCTCTGCAAACGTCGTATTATTTGCATCGTCAACGGCATTCAGAATTTCTTCTATGGTAAGGCTTTCGTTCTTCTTCTTTGTGATCGTTGCCGTGTAGCTCTTGCCCGTCAGCTCGTTTTCAAGCGTGATGGTTACCTGCGGCTCTGCAACTTCGCCGATATACACGACGACGCTCTCATAAGACGTAGCCGTATAGGGTTCGAGATACGCCTCCATCATGCTTCCGTAGCCGGTAGGATCGCCCATAAAGGCAAATTCGGCAGCACCGCCTTCGGGATCATCCCCGTTAAACACGAGGTTGGTAAGGTCATCCATATTGTTGAACACAGCATACCCTGCGGCGGCAATATTTCCGCGGGGATTGGAAGCATACTGGTCATCCCATAAAAAGTGATTGCAACCCGAATAAGCACTGTTATCGAACGTATAAGCCGCATAATCGGACACATCTGCATTGTAGCCGATATAGCTGAACGATGAAGGCAAAACAAAGTATTCGTACGTACGGTTGAAGTATGTGCCTACCTGAATGCCTTCCACGCCATCCGGAACGGAGAGCGAACCGCCCTCTTCGCCGTAATCGGCAATGAGAAGTAAATCGCCGATATGTCCTTCTGAGTCGTCTATTTTATACACATAGTTTCCGTCTCTGTAAAAATCTCCGGTCTTTGCCGTCGACTTTGTGGCGGAATATGTAAAGTTTGAAGGAACCATCGAAAGGTTCTTCACGCTTGAAGGAACTGCGATCTCAAAGGGATACGGCTCTCCCAGATTTACCATTCCGGCAAGACCGTTCCAGCCGGCGTTGCAATTTGCCCAGAAACTGCCGATGATGACTTCCACGCCCTCGGGAAGCTCGACGCTTTCGAGCGCGTTGAGGTTATTGAAGCAGTTGATGATCACTTTCAGCGTAGAGGGAAGGGAAATTTCCTTTACGGTGCAGGCGGTCGACGAATTGATGTTCTGCACGATGGAGACGCCCTCGCCGATGATGAGCTTTTCGATGACGGAACCGCTCAGTAATGCGCCATTCAGGTTCACTTCCTCCACTTTATATGTTTCAGCAACGCTGTCGCCGTCTTTATCGAAGGTGAGCTCGCCGGGGATGGAGATGACGGGCACGGTGCTCGCCGTAGCGGCAGTCTCCGTATCGTCATAGATATATTCTTCATTGCTTCGATACATCGTCAGTCTCAGATTGCCTGTTACATTGTTCACTTCGTATGCCAAAAACGGCGAACGCCATGTGACCGTGATGTTTGTATTCTGTGTGACGGGTTCGGAGAAATCGAACTCATTGCCGTCCTCGCCCAAATAGGCGATATCGTGCTTGGACATATAATCTTTGCGGATCTCCGTAGCCTCGATGCCGTCCGCCGAGGCGGGATCGGTAAACACCGTTCCGGGCGCTACGGTCGTCGTATACACATCCTCATACCCGTTGTTGAACGTGATACGCGCTACAGAGCGGGCATACAGCGTGGTAACGACGGACTCCCCATCCCATTTCGTGCTTTCCGTAAAGTTTGCGTTGGTGTACCAGCCGCTGAATTCCAGATTTTCGCCCGGGTCGTACGTGCCGTTCACGACGTCGACGAGATTCTGCATTCCTTCGTTGGTACCGTTGATGACGATCTCGACTTCGATTGGAACAAAGCGCGCATATACGGTAACACTCTCCGTGATGCCGCTGTTTTCAAACGGATCGCCCGTTCCGTCCTGCGTATAATACCAGTTGCTGAAATTATAATACAGCTTTGTAGGATTTTCAGGCATCTCTACGCTGCCGTCAACGATATCGGCTTCGCGGTACGAGCCCCACTCGCCGCCGTCTTCCTGCACCATAAAGGTGACTTTGAGATCGTCTTCGTTCCCGCTGCAAGCGGAAAGAAGAGCGATGCCTGCAAAAAGCATTGCCACGAACGCAAGTGCGATGAGCAATTTCTTTTTTACTGCTGTCATAGTTACACTACTCCTTTTATAAAAATTTTATTTGTGAACCCTGCACGCGCCAAGCGCGACAGTCGATTCCGTAATTAAATATCGTACCGCGAAAGGATCTGCGAAGGCGTTCTGAACAGTACGAACAGATACGGGATAAGCGAGATCCCCACCATGATGAGCGCGCTTGCCGCAAACACCGCGGCGGCGATTCCTATGAACGCGCCGAACGCGATATTGCCTGTAAAGTACCTTACGCTCATCAGGGCGACCGCGACGATGAAGGTGAGAAGATACCCGACCAGGTTATTCACGCAGGCGCTTACCGTCTCTTTGAACAGCAGGTTGCTCCTGTTCACGCCGATCGCGCGGTAAATGCCGTACTCCTTACTGTTTTTCACGCTGCCCGATTTTTCTATGAAGAAATAAATAAGGTACATCAGCACCGCGGCGACGAGGAATATCATGAGGTTGGATACCGCCTGCGCGGCGGTCTGCGCATCTGCTTCCTCATACAGCGACTGTATGTCCACCGCCACCACGCCGCGGTCGGCAAGCCTTTGGTTAAGGTTTGCAAGCTGTTCCCCGCCCGAGGTGTTTATTTCGAAATAGTACCCCGAATCGCTTCCGAGCGCGTCGAGATTGGGGCGGATATATACGAAGATATCGTCGAGCGTATCCTGCGTAACATAGATGCGGACGTCCGTCGTCATGGCAGACCGCGTGAGCTGCATCTGGCGGACATACATCGGGTAGCTGTCCGTCACGGACAAAAGCTGCGGCGAATCCAGCAGTGTTTTGTTCGCCGTTTCGATGAGAAAATCTGCCTGCGTCGTATCCGACATCATCATATATACGGCGTTGCGGTTGATCTCCACCACGACCTCATCGTTGTTGAGGTCAAGATTGCCGCCCTCGTACAGGCATATCTCCGCCGAAAAACCGTTTACGGTGGAATTTGTTTCGCTGTCGGTATAGCCGTCTTTGAAAAACAGGTGCGTTCTGTCGGTGAAATAAATCTCGCCATACACCCCGAGAAAATTGACGTAGTCCGCGCGATTCATATAGACGTAGGGTTCGTCCCCTTCCACAATCCCACTGATGTGGTAATTTTTATCAAACAGCATCAAGAGAGCGGAACTGTCGTTTTGTAGTTCACTTATCCGCAGTTCGCCTTTGAGCGTTTCCGCAAGACCGCGCGTGATGAGCACTTCACCGTCCTCCGGCATTTCGCCGAACTGCAACCCCACGCTTTCCGCCGTGACGTCTTTTTGCAGCGAACGGGGCGCATACTGCGCGATGACACCCGAGAGCGACTGCAAATTGTTATACGAGAACGAACCTTCGGCATATTGCAGCGCAAAGAAGTCGATATCCTCATACAGCGTTTCGGTCTGCCTGTTCAGGCGGCTGACCTCCGCATACGAATCCATGCCGACATATACGCTGTTTTCGCCGAGCGGCTTTCTCTCTGCCGCAGTGTTCATTGTTTCAAACGCAAAGAGAGAGAAAAAGCACATTACGACCGCCATAACGACAATGAATATCTGCTTGAAGATATTTGCGGTGGAATAGAGCCTTTCTTCCCCGTCCGAACGGAATACGCGGAAGATATTTCCGAAACGGAACAGCCTGCCGTTGCGCTTTGCCGTGCTCCCCGCAAATGCCGCCGTATTCGTCTGCGCGGCGCTCTGCCGGCGTTCCTCCGCACTATCCTCCGCACCGCGGAACACAAGCCGCCGTTCACTTGTACTGTCTAAAACGGTAACGTTTTTGCCCGCTTTTATGTACAGCTCGCCCTTGTCGTTGATGATCTGTATTTTGTCCTTTCCGGTGATCGGCTCGCCGTACAGCTCTATGTCAAGCCCTTCCGCGGCAAATTCCCGCGCCGCATTTTCATCCACATAGATGTTGTTCGCCTCCGTCTCGTAATCGAACACCTCTCCGAGCGATGCGTTCTCGACAAGCTGCCCATCCACAATCTGGATATAGCTATCGGCATAGTTCTTGATGAGCGTGATCTCGTGTGTGACGAGCACAACGAGCCGCGTTTTGGAAATCTCTTTAAGGATCTCCATGACCTTGACGGTGTTCTGCGCGTCGAGGTTGCCCGTCGGCTCGTCCGCAAGAATGATGTCCGCGCCCTTGATGAGCGCGCGGGCGATCGCTACCCTCTGCTTCTGTCCGCCCGAAAGCGCGTCGCCCTGCTTGTTCTTATACCGCCCCATATCCACGATTTTAAGAACTTCTTCGCTGCGGCGCTTTATCTCCGCTTCATCGTCAAATCCGGCGATGAGCATGGCGTTGCGCATGATTTCGGATATGGTATAACCTCTTTCAAGATAATAATTCTGAAAAATAAACCCGATTTTGGCGTTGCGTATTTTATCTACCTTGCCCGCGACGTTCTCGCCGTCGATATAAATTCTACCGCCGTCCTGCCTTTCCAGCCCGCCGATAATGTTCAGAAGCGTCGTTTTGCCGCTGCCCGACTTGCCGAAGATGGCGACAAGACCTTTTTCGGGAAGGTCGAAGGAAACGCCTTTGAGTACCTGATTTTTATTACGCGAACGGGGATTGAACGTCTTTTTTATATTCTCTATCTTGACCTTGACCATTATTTCGATCCCCTCCTCAGGCTCTTGCGGATAGACTGACTATTGATGCTCTTATTGAACCCGAACGCAACGAATTCTACGATGAGCAACATCATTGCCTCAATAAAGAAGTAATTGCCTGCCGAAATAAACGCAAGACTGCTGCCCGGAATGACCGTCGCGATCAGCGATATAACGGGTAAGAGCAAGAGCGTTGGCAGGAAAATGAGCAACATCTGGATATACAGGCTGCGCGAACTTATCTTCCGCGAGATACCGAGCGTTCTGTACACCGCGAAGTCCGCCTGATAGATCTTTACGCTCCGCATGAAGATGACGCTGATGAGCATGGCAAAGACAATACTTACGGCGATGAGCACGATATACCACAATACGTTTGCCGTGAATATATCCATAGCGTCCTGCACATATACCTGCGTCGTCGACAGCATTCCCATATATCCCGCAGGAAGAGAGGCGACAGCGCCTGCGGCAGCTTCGTCGCTTCCGTAATACAGCACGCTCTGTACCGACGAACCGCCTCCCGCAAACATTGCCGCATAGTCCTCTTCGTTCATCTGCACGATAAGCCCCGATATTTCTTCGTTCTTTTCGTTCGAAGTCATTACCGTATAGGATTTATCCGCCTTCGCACCGAACACGACGGTCTTTCCGTCCGCCGCATAATAGTTCGAGTTGACGAGGTCGACCTGCCCTGGCAACAAACTTTCATCAATTTCAAATGTATATACCGTGGTTTCGTCCGTGCCGAGCGTCATCCCCGAATACAATGCCTGCATCTTCTCCCCGTACGCATTCAGATCGTCGCAGGCGAGGTACAGATATATCCCGCCCGCATCAAGCGTATTTTCCACCGATATTTCGTATATCCCTACGCCTGCGTTCAAAAATGCCGATCTGATCGCATCCGCATCACCCGATACGGAACTTGGTAACACAAGCACCGCCTCTCCCTGTTCGAGATTATGTTCATACGGAGAATACAGGCAGGTAACGTCGTATGCTTGCAACATTCCGCCCGTTCGGGGAATGCTGACTGTGAACTCGGAAAGTTCCCTGTCCAGCAGGAAAAAGCCCGCTTTCGTGCTGCCCGCAACTTCGTCGAGCTGCTCTTGTGTAATGTCATTCTCACGGTTGGAAAGAATGACCTTCCCCTCCACGCCGGTATTGTCCAACGTCGTCATCGTAGGCTGAATAAGACTCTGCCCGAACAGAGCGATGACGAGAAACATCGTTATCGCGCACACAAACAACGCGAATGTCATCATAAGCGTAAATTTCGGGCGGCTCTTGTAGTTGAGTACGCCGATATGCAGCGTGTTTTTAAAATTCAGCCGTTTTGTTGTATGTATCTCTTCCGTCCGCTCATCCGCGCTCACGGGAGCAGGTTTTTCGATCACCCTGTCTTCAGAGATCTTCCCGTCGTACACGCGCACCCTGCGCGTAGCATACTGTTTGAAAAATTCGGGATTGTGCGTGACGACGAGGACAAGCTTATCCTTCGACACCTCTTTGAGGAGCGCCGCCACTTCTTTGCTCGCCTTGACGTCAAGGTTGCCCGTCGGCTCGTCTGCAAGGATGACGGGCGCGTCCTTTGCAAGCGCGCGGGCAATGACCGTCCTCTGCTTTTCGCCGCCCGAAAGCTTGCTCCCGCGCTGGTTCATTTGCTTCGTCAGCCCGACTCTGCCGATGAGTTCCTTCGCGATCCTGCGGCGTTCTTTCACGTCGTCCATACGCAAAAGCGCAAGCTCCACGTTTTCCAAAACGGTGAGGTTTTCTATGATGTTGAAATCCTGAAATATCATGGCGATATTACGTTCACGGTATTTTTCCCAATCGCTCTCCGAATAGTGCGAAGTCTCCATACCGTTGAACCACAGTTCGCCCTCTTCATAGGTGTCGTTTGCCGCAATGACGTTTAAGAGCGTACTCTTCCCCGAACCGCTTTCGCCCTCTATCGTCACGAACTCGTTGTAATCAAGTTCAAGATTTACGCCGCGGATACCTATTGTCAGAATATCGTTGCTGTCGTAAATCTTTCCTATATTCTCTAACTTTAATAACACCGAGCGTTCTCCTTTTCTACTTTCAGATTTGGTTTATTCCCGTAGCCGTCAGGCTACGGGAAAGGCCATGGCCTTTCCGCTTTTCTCACGCACAAGTTCCCGTATGCGAACCTATGTGCAAAAAAATTTTTATCCGTTTTGCGCGGTATGCGCTTTGACGAGCGCCTGCCGCGTCGAGCCCGTAAGCGCGCATACGCATCTTACGGCGTCTCCTTTTACATCGCCTTCGTCCGCTCCGCAGGAACACAGAAACTTTCCCATCGAGCGTGCTGCCGTAAGGTATTCCTCCATCACTTGTTCGCCGAGCGGCGTCAGCCGTATTGTACGCGCCCTGTCCCGCAGGACATACCCCTGCGATTCGGCATAGACGTTGAGCTTTACCGCATACGCGGGCGACACGTTCAGGTACTCTGCAACTTCGTACCCCTTTGCGCCGCGGTCTTGCCGCTGCAACTTCTGTACGGCTACAAGATATTCAAGCTGTGAATGGTGCATCATATTCCCCCTTATCCTTCACGGCGTGAAATACTCTCGCACAAGTTCTTTTCCGCCACTCTTTTGAACAATACCATTTGCGATAAGGTACGCCCTGTCGCATAGAGCTTCGGCACAGCGCACATCGTGGGTAATCGTGATCATCGTGTTGCCCGTCTGCTCGTGGAGCTTGTTGAGGATCTCCACCATTTGGCAAAGCCCGTCGTAGTCCTGCCCCACCGTCGGTTCGTCCAAAAGCAAAACTTCGGGAGCACACGCGACGACCGCGGCAATGGAAACGCGCCTTTTCTGCCCTTCGGAGAGGGACTGCGGGTGGCGGTGCCAGAGGTGTTTGATACCGAAAAGTTCGGCGATATGCTCCGCGTATTCGGGCGAGGGCGCGCCGAAGTTTATCTCCTTTTCCACCGTCGGCATAAAGAGCTGGTAGTCGGGATTCTGGTAGACGACGCCCACCTTTTTGAACCAAGCGCGGCTGCCGCGCGGTTTTTGCCTGAACTTTTCGTCGATATACTGTGTAATATTCCCGCTCGTGGGCTTATACAGCCTTGCGATAAGGCGCATGAGCGTAGTCTTTCCGCAGCCGTTTTCACCGAGAAAAACCGTTCTGCCGCCCTTCGGGATCTCAAGCGATATATCTTTGAGAATGCCCCTGTCTTTAACGGAAAATTTTACGTTTTTGAGTGTAAACAGCGGCGCGGTGCCTTCAAAAGGCTCGCAGCAATCGCCGATTTTCGCCGTCTGTGCCTGCAAGTATGCCGCCTTGTCCTCTACTCTCTTGACCGTTTTGTCGCCGATATGCCACACCGTATCGACGAACGGCAGCACCATATCGAGGCGGTGTTCGATGACGACCACGCAATATCCCGCCTGCGCGAGCGAACGAAGCGTGCCCATCAGCATTGCCGCGCCGTCTTTATCGAGGTTCGCAAGAGGCTCGTCGAGAATGATGATCTTCTGCCCCATTGCAAGCGTGCTTGCGGTAATGAGCCGCTGTTTCTGCCCGCCCGAAAGGGTGCGGCACTTCCAGCTTTTATCGAGCTTTAAGAGGTTGCATACGATGTCGATCTGCTTTTGTATCTTGTCAGGCGGAAAAGCGAGATTTTCGCAGCCGAAGGCGATCTCGTCCTCGACTATCTTCTGTATAATTTGCTCGTCGGCGTTCTGTAATACCACGCCCACCTTGCGGCACACATAGCCGAGCTTTTTGCCCTTGATGTCCTCGCCCGCGATCTTGACTTCTCCCGAAAGTTCGCCGTAATTGACGTTGGGGATGATGCCCGAAACGATATACATGAGCGTGCTCTTCCCTTCGCCCGAATGCCCGGAAAGGAGCGTCACCTCGCCATATTCCGCGGTAAAGTCGGTGTTTTCGAGTATCTTTGTCTTTCCGTCGTAGGAAAAATTGACTTGTTTTAATTCTATCGCGTTCATAATACGACCACCAACACCGCGCCCGCGACTATTCCGAGAATAAACAACACATCGGAAAGAGCGGGATATTCCTTTTTATAGATAGAGTACAGGCTGCCGCCCAGCGTAAAGCCGCGTGTTTCGACGGACAGCGCGAGCGTATCCGAAATGTTGACGAGCCGCATGACGAACGGCACGAGGAAAGCCCTGTATAATATCTTTGGATTGAGCACACTGCCTGCGCCGCGCGTTTTCATCGCCTCGCGCACGCGACCGATCTCCCCTTTGAGCATGGGCACGAACGACATGGAAATGAGCATACCGAGCGTAATTGCCCGCGGGGTGTGTACCTGCGAAAGGCTTCTTGTCATCCTGACGGCTGCAACCGACATACTGAGAGCAACGCCCAAAAAGAGTGCGCCGAAGCGGTTGAGCATAGCGAGCGCCGCCTGCAAATCTCCGCCCGCCGAGGCGTAGGCAATGCCCGCAAACGCGCCGCCGAATACGATAAACGCCGGCAGCATTTTCAGAACGCCTTTGAAGCACCCGAAGATGCAAAGCCACGCAAGCACGCCTAAAAGATACCAACACAGATTTTCATTCCTTGCCACGACCAGTCCGAAGACGATGACAAAGAGCGACGCGGTGATAGCGATGAGCGGGTAGAGTTTTGTTTTGAACTTGAAAAACGTCACTTTTTGAGCACCCCCGCCTTTTTGAGTTCGCGCGAAATCACCATTCCGATGACAGAACCGACAAAACAGAGGGCGACAATTGCCGCCGTCATGCCGACAATCACCCACGGATCGGTCGCGCCCAAAAACATTGTGACCGCCTCGTTCTCCTCGCCCGTCACGGTGTAGTTGACGTTGTAGTAAAGATAAAGAAGCGGCACGGTGAGCGGCATATACAGCGTGCCCGCCAACACGCACGCCCAGTCGTTTTTATAGCTGCGGAAGATGGCAAAGACAATGAGTTCCACCACCAACGCACACACGGCGATGAGTGCCATCGGCGGGAACATCATTACGAGAAACAGCGCGATAAAGATGCCCATAATGGTCATAGAGCCTGCTTTTCGCACCTTCATCAGCCCGATGACGGGGAAGATGGAAAATTGCAGTCCCAGTCCGAGCTGTATGATTCCGAACACGGGAACATGGATGAGAAGCGGCATAATGGCGCTCGTCACCAGCGTACACGCCGTGATGATGGCGAGGAACACGATGTCCTTGATCTTATAGCGGCGGAACATCTTGCTCTCGTCCCTGTCGCGCGCTTCGCGCTTTTTGAGTTTTTCCTCAAACGCCGCCTGTTTGGGGGCGACCGCCGCCTGCACCTCCCGCGTATTTTCGATGAGCGCGGCGACGTCGGCGTTTTGTACTCTTTCGTTTTCCACTTACTTCACCTCGCTCATGATACCTGCGTCAACTCTGTAAATCCTGTCCGCTATCGCTATTGTGGACTCCCTGTGCGATACGAGGATAATGCTCTTTTTGCTCTTCTGTTCGGCAAGCGATTTTAAGATCATGCCTTCGTTTATCGAATCGACGTTGCTCGTCGGCTCGTCGAGTAAGATAAGTTCGCTGCCCTTTAAGAACGCGCGGGCAAGCCCTATCCTCTGTTTTTCGCCCGCAGAGAGGTTGTCGCCCATCGCCCCGACCTGCGTTTTGTAGCCTTCGGGGAGCGTCATGATAAAGTCATGCACCGAAGCCATTTTGCAGGCTCTTTCGATCTCTTCCTGCGTGGCGTTCGGCTTTGCAATGCGCAAATTTTCCTCGATACTTTCGTCAAAGAGATAGGTCGTCTGCGAAACCATTGTCACGTTGTCGAGAAGGTTATCCGAGTCGATGCTATCCACGTCAATGCCGTTATAATTGATCTCGCCCCTGTCCTTTTCCCAAAAGCGAAGCAAAAGTTTTAAGAACGTGGACTTGCCGCAGCCGCTCTCCCCGACAATGCCGATGATCTCGCCCTTTTGGGCGTGCATACACACGTCTTTGAGAACGGGCGTATTTCTTTCATAGGCAAAGGACAAATCTTTGACCGAAAGGTTTTCATAATCGAATGTTTTGCCGTTTTCAACGGGCGTGACGGCGGGCTTTTCCAAGAGCAAATTGAGCACTCTGTCGCCGCTCGCAAAGGTCTGCGTAAGATTCCCGGGCAGAGCCGACACCGCGAGCACGGGGCCGAAACTGCCGAATATGGCGACCACACCGATGAACATTTTTCCGAGGTCGAGCAGTTCTGCCGACACCAATACAATGCCGACAATGAGCGAGATCGCAATGAACAGCGTTACGCAAAGTTCGGTAGCAGCACCTGCCTTTGTGATGCCGTGCTTCATCTTTTTCGTCTCTTTGAGAAGAATGTCCGAACGGCGGTTGACTTCCTCTTCCCTGTCCTTTTCGGCATTGTTGAGGACAATGTCCTTGATTCCCTTGATGCTGTCGAGGAAGTAGGAATTGAAGCCCGCAAATTCGCGGCGGTAGTTGACGCCCGATTCTTTGAGTGCCTTTGATGAGATGAGCGGCACTGCGATACCGATAACAATAAAGCCCGCAAGCGCCACAAGCGCGAGATACCACGAGGACACAAAGCCCACGAACAAAAACACGGCGAGCGACACCAAAACGGCAATGCAGATGGGGCTGATGGTGTGCGCGTAGAATACTTCCAGCGTTTCGATATCCGAAGTGATCATGGCGATGATGCTGCCCTTCTGCTTGCTTTCGAGCTTGGCAGGGCAAAGCACGCGGAGTGCGCCGAAAATCTTGTCGCGCAACACCGCTAAAAGTTTGAACGCGATATAGTGATTGCTGTATTGCTCTAAATATCTGAGACCGCCGCGAATAACGCCGCAGCTGACGGCAATGCCGATGATCGCGCCCCACGCGAGCGGGATCTCCGCACATAGACCGAGGACGCCCAACGCCTTTGCAACGCCCGTTGCGCCCGCGACCGTAACGCCCATTGCCGCGATAAACCCGACGGAGCCGTTGATGACGGCGAGGATCATGATATAGGAGAGCGAACCGAGCAGGACGATAAGGCTTGCCATGATCTTGGCACCGCTTCTGCGAAGTTTCTCTTTCATGCTCTCACCTCCGCGGCAACACCCGTAATTTCTTTGTAGCCTTCCTCCAACTCTTTCTGCGCGTTAAACAGTTTTGCATAGCCGCCCTGCGCCTCCATAAGTTCCGCGTGGCTGCCGTGCTCCTTCACTTCCCCTTCTTCCATAAAATAGATATTGTCCGCGGGGACGACGTTGGCAAGGCGGTGCGAGATGACGATGACGGCTTTTTGCGCGCTCATCGCCTTGATATTGCGCATGATAATGGCTTCCGACTCAATGTCGATATTGCTCGTCGCCTCGTCAAAGACGTAGATGTCCTTATCCGCCACGAGATTGACGGCGAGCGCAAGCCGCTGTTTCTGCCCGCCCGACACGTTGTTCGCATCCTCCGTGATGACTTTATCCAGCCCGCCGTTTTCTTGGATGAACCCGGCAAGGTTGACTTTTTCGAGCGCCGCCCAGATCTCCTCGTCGCTTACGTTCTTTTTTGCAAGCTCGAAGTTGGCGCGCACGGTATCGTTGAAGATATAGGTGTTGTACGAAACAGACGCGATATGTGAGTAGTACGACTCTCTCGTCACGCTCTCCAAAGGTTTTCCGCCCACGGTCACTTCGCCCGCCTTCGGGCGGTACGCCCCGATAAGCATATTGACGACCGTGCTCTTTCCGCAGCCGCTCTCGCCGACGATGGCGGTCATTCCCTTTTCGGGGAAAGTCATGGAAACGTCTTTCAGCACATCGCGCTTGCCGTCGTAGGAGAAAGTGACGCCGTTTAATTGAAGCTGCGTTCCCGTCACTTCTTCTTTGCCCCATACGGGATCGGGAAGATTGAGAAGGGATATAATCTTTCTGCCCGCGCTCGCGCCGTTCATGGCAACGTGGAAGGCGGAGCCGAGCGAACGGAGCGGCAGGAAAAATTCCACCGCTACGAGCACCAAAAAGAGTGCCGCCGCGGGAGCGAGACCGTTCATCAGCCCGACGATTGCAAGCGCAATGCCCACGCCCGCGCCGCCGTAGGCGACCAAGTCCATGATGGTCGTGCTGGCAAGCTGCATGACGAGCACCTTCATGGTAATTTTTCTGAACTCCTCCGCGCTCGCATTCATCTTTTTGTGGCGGGCGGCGTCTGCTTTGAAAATTTTCAACTCCTTCAAGCCCTGCACGCTGTCCAAAAATGCGTCGCCCATCGAAGTGTACTTGCCCCAATACTTGGCAAATATCTTTTTTGCATATTTGCTGACCGCCACGATAGATACGGGAATGAGCGGCACGCACGCCAAAAGCACGAGCGAAGTTCTCCAATCAATGCCCACGCAGATACAGAATAAAAGGATCGGCGCTATCATCGAAAAGAAGAACTGCGGCAAATAGGTCGAATAATATAAATCGAGCTGTTCGATGCCTTCCATACTTACCTGCGTCAAGCCCGCCATGCTCATGCCGTCGGTGGAGCGCACGCCGAGGCGCAGTATCTTATCATAGGTGCGCTCGCGCAAGTCCTTTTTGACCTTGCGCCCCAGCATATCTTTCAGGCTCCCCGTGCAGCGGCTTGCAACATAGCGCACGATAATGGCAACGACAGCCGTTATCGCGGGATATATGTAGGCGAGCGGTTCGTAGCCATTGATGAGGAAATACACCGCCCAACACACGCTCGCCGTGATGCCGATGTTGGCGAGCATACCCAAAACCATCAAAAGGACGGTATAGACGACGTACTTTCTGTTTCCGCCGATGAGTTTTAAGAGTTCTTTATCAAACATTTGCTTTCGCCTTTGCCTCTTTTCTTAATTTCCGTTTGTAGCTTATCATCTGAAAGACGTGTCTGAACGCGAATATCGGGTGCGTGAAGATCATCCGCGGACCCGCCCACTTCATCACGTCCTTTATCCTCTCCCGCATATCCGGCTTGTAGCAATGGATCTTGCAGAAGGAACAGAACTTTTTATTGACCTTGAACGGGCACTTTTCAAGGCGGAAGAGCGCGTATTCGCAGAGCTGCCTGCACTCCTCGCACAGCGCCTCCCCCTTCGCTTTGTGCTTACCATGGCAATACTTTTTTATCATCACGGGGATGAGCTTTTTTTCCTTCTCCCACGCTTTGAGCTCTTTGGGCGTTTTCTGCGTTTTTGTTCCGTTCACTTCTTGCCTCTGTTTCACCGTTTTGTTCGTGTATGCGAACTTATGGGCGAAAAATTAGGTACGCTATGGCGAACTTACGAGCGAAATAAAAATTCGCATTTCAAGTTCCCTCTTGCGAACCAATATATAGTATAATCATTTCTGCCTTGCAAGTCAAATATATTTACTGCGGTTAATTAAATTTTTCCGAAAAATTTGCCTGCACAAAAAAAGGAACGCACGCGGCGTTCCTTTTTTTCCTTACTCTTTGATATAATTCCGGAACACTTCCATCATCTCGTCGGAGACGACGTGTTCCATGCGGCAGGCGTTTTCTTCGGCAAGTTCGGGCTTTGCTCCGAGCTTCATAAGCGCCTTTGTGAGCGTCTGATGGCGCTCGTAAATACCCTCTGCTTTTTTTCTGCCTGCGTCGGTGAAACTCAGATTTCCCGTTTCGCGGTCGATGTGGATATACCCTTTCTTTTCAAGGAGATTGACGCCGCGCGAAACGCTCGATTTGGCAAGGCCGAGTTCGTCGCGCACATCCACGGCGCGCACGTTCGGCTGTCCTTTATGCAGCAAAAGAATGGTCTCCAGATACATTTCTTCCGATTCTCTCGTCCTCTTGATAGCCATGCGCGCACCTCCTCATATCATTTATAATATAGATTATACTCTGTTTTGAAGAAAAAGTAAAGAGAAAACGCGGGGCGTTAACACACGCTAACGGAAATAATCTTTTATCCCAAAGCGACATCTAACGCCATCATCACGACAAAGCCGAGCATTGCGCCCCATGTGCCGAAATGCGGGTGTTCGGAAAGATGTGCGTCCGGAATAAGATCTTCTACGACGACAAATATCATTGCGCCCGCAGCGAACGCCAGAAACCACGGCTGCAGCATCGTAAGCGACGAAGCAAGAAAGAAACCGACAATCGCAAACACAGGCTCTACCGCGCCACTTGCCGTTCCAAACAAAAAGGCTTTTCCCCTACTCTGTGTCGCCGATTTCATGGGAAGAGCGACCGCCGCGCCTTCGGGAAAGTTCTGAATGGCGATACCGATCGCGAGCGCCAAAGCGGAAATATACGCGGAATATTCACCTGTTGCCGCAGCCGCACCGAACGCAAAACCGACGGCAAGACCTTCCGGAATGTTGTGTATGGTCACCGCAAGAAACATTTTAGTGGATTTTTTCAGGGAACTGCGCGGACCTTCTTCCTCGTTCGTTCCCTTATGAAAGTGCGGTACGACATGATCGAGCAATACCAAAAACAAACCGCCCAGCAAAAAACCGATAAGCGCGGGAACAAAATTCCACTTGCCCCAGCTTTCTGCCCCTTCTATGGACGGAATGATGAGCGACCACACAGACGCCGCCACCATGATACCGGACGCAAAACCGAGAAATAGCGTATTTACCTTGTCGGATATATCTCTTTTGAAAAACCAGACGATCGCGCTCCCTGCCGTCGTGGCAAGAAAAATGACCAATAATCCTAAAATTATCATTGCCGTCTGACTCATGTTATTTCTCCGTCTCTGCCTTTATAATGATCTTTTTACCCCCTCGACAGCGCACCACACTTTGCGTGTTTTATGAACTTTAACATCGGAAAAACCTGCCTCCGACAGAAAGGAAGCGAGTTGCTCCGCCGTATAGATCGTCATGCCTTCACAGCGTTTTGCCCAGAATTTTCCCTTTTCCGGATCGGTCATTTCAGAGGCAATCATGACTTTGCCGCCTTGTTTCAATACGCGGCAAATCTCCTTCAGTCCGCGCACGGGATCCGGCCAGAAATATATGGATTCAAAGGACACCGCCCTGTCGAATGTATCGTCTTGATACGGCAGACGCATGGCGTCGCCGCATAAAATGCTGCACCTGTCCGCAAATTTTCTTGTTACTTTGCGGCTGCATGCAACGCTTTCTTCCGAATAGTCAATTCCGTCGGCGCGGCTTTGGGGAAAACGCTCCAAAATACGGACAAGATTTCCGCCTCCGCCGCAACCGACGTCCAAGACGCTTTCCCCGTCCAAAAGCGGACAAACTTCAAACGCCCAAAGGCAAAGAGGTGCATGACCTTTGTTCATTGCACTCACTACCCATTTACCGAATTTACCTTCCGGTTTTTTGCAATTTTTTAAGAACTTTTTTAACATATAGCCTTGCACCTCTTATAGCTTATACTCGTACACCAGCGATTTGCCGGGAGCGCCGAAGGAATACGGCTTTTCCCATATGAGCTTAAAGCCGCGCTTTTCATAGAATGTGTATGTCGCGTCCGTATCGGTAAATACGCGCACAGTCTTTACGCCGCTCTCTTCGCAGCGCTTGCGAAATGCGTTCCAAAGTGCGGTTCCTAAACCTTTGCGGAAATCTTTGCGCGAGCAGAGCGCCATCAGTTCGCAGTCGCAAGTGAGCGGCGTACCCTTGCCGTTCTCTTTGAGTTTTTTATAAAAGACATCGAACTGCGCCTTGAACGGCACGGACATCTTATAGCCGCCGAACGCGAACTTGAAAAAGCACCTTAGCCACGCCTTATAGTGCGGTTTTGCGTCGTGCGTTTTGGCAAGCGATTTGTCGAAACCCTTTTTGTAGTGCCCGATGATAAACCCGACGACCTGCCCTTCGCTCTCCGCCACATAGGTAAAGGAACACTTCTCTGCGAGTACCTGCGCGTAGTCACGCAGAAACGCCCTGTCGTTTTCCGTCAGCGGACAGTCGAAAAAGCTCTCGTAAAAGCACATGGCGCAATCGGGAACATCCTTCTCCTCAAATTTACGGATCAAAAACATGATACTTACCTCTTGTGCGAGAACAGCCCGTGCTTTTCATACGGCTGACTTTGAATATTGCCGACAGTATAGCCCTGCGCGGTGATCGCCGCCTTGATGCGTGTAATATCCGCTCCGTCCTCGGCGATAACTTCCGTCCTGCCCTTTGCGTGTGAGGACGAGACCTTTTTTACGCCCTCTACGCGACGCACCACGTCATTGACGTGCGTTTCGCACATCCCGCAGCGCATCCCTTCTACTTCCAACGTAATTTTGAGCATACTCCCTCACTTTGCCGCTTTTTCGCCCAGCGCGCGGCAGGCGGCAAGAGCGTCGTCGTCCGGCGCGTTGTTGCAGATGAGTCTGTCCTCGATCATCACGCCGCCCGCGGCTTCCACTCTCTGCTGCCATGTACGCATCCATTCGCCGTCGCCCCAATCGTAAGAACCGAACAAACCGATTTTTCTGCCCGAAAGCGAACTTTCGATTGCCGCAAAGAACGGTTCAAACTCTTCGGGTTCAAGCTCTTCGTTGCCCATAGCGGGACATCCAAGAAGCAGCACATCGCAATCCGATACATCGCCCGCTTGCGAAACGTTGCAAAGTTCAACCTCTGCCCCTGCCTCCTTCGCACCCGCAAATACAGCATTCGCCATTGCTTCCGTATTGCCCGTTCCGGACCAATACACGATCAAAATTTTCATATAAATCTCCGTGAAATTTTTATTCTGAACACGTTTTCGTGTTTCATTCGACTTGAAATATCTCTGTGAGCGAATGTCCCGCAAGCATCCTTTTGCAGATACAATCGGTACATCTTCTGAATCTCTCAAAGATTTTTTGTTTTTCGTCTAAATCCGCATATACTTTCCAATACCCACAAAGCCCCGTCTTTGCGGTAGGAGCATCTATAAAACCCTGCACGTCTTCCAAAGGATAACCGAGAAAAATTCCTATCTCATGCGGAAAAGCATCCCCTTGCAGCCTTTCCTTCAAAAGTTTGACCGACCGCGCTGCCGACTCACAGGGATATCCCCTATCTACTAAAAACTTTCTGTTTAAGGGACAGCGAAGCAACTTTTCAAGCGCACCGATATGGTACACATAAAATAATACTCTGCCGTTCATACGCCGCATACAGACAAACACAAAACCCTTTGCCCTAAACTTTGCCGCAAAATAAGCAAGCGTTTTTATATCATCTTCCCTTACGGTAAACAAACTTGCCGGTTTGATGCGTGCAAACGTAATGCCGCAATGCCTTCCGAGATTGAATTCCGCAGCACTCATTGTCTGCCCCCCCTTTCTTGTTCGCATATGCGAACTTATATGTATTCTATCATTTTTTTCGAGAAAATGCAAGCGTTTGAGGGCATAAGTTCGCAAACGCGAACTTATGCCCCTCTATAATATATTTCAGATCATGTTTTTTGTTGCATTTTTCGAAATGTCTGAATGAAAACGCCCCAATAATGTTTTAGATTTGTTTTTGAAACACAAACATTCCATAACCGCCGTCGCCAATAAAATCCTGCCCTGACGAATTTTTTAATTCGCATTGATATTCCACAATATGAAAGCCACATTTGTTTACATAAAAATAGATATTTTTTTTATCAAAATACGGGGTACAAGTTTCCCATACTTTTGAATTGGGATACAACCTTTCAATTTCAGTCCAAATTGAAAACCCTATCCCTTTACTTTGAATACCGCATTTTACATATAGTAAGTCAAGATGGTTATGTTGCGTCTTTTCATCGATAACAACAACGGCTCCTTCGACCATAACGTTATCAACCGTCGCTTTGTACGCAACCGCGCCTTTACTCTTTAAGGATTGATCGATGTCTTTTTCAGGCAATATGACTTCTTCGGTTTTTCCATAAACTGCCTCAAAACTTTTCTGAAAAGCCTCTTGCATATCAACTTTAAATTGTTTTATCTCATCAGGCGCAACTTCCGATAATACCGCTTTCATTATAATGCATCTCCTTCCAAAAAATAAAAGCTCGGCCTTACATAAAGTAATAGACCGAGCTCACTCGATATCTTATCCGACAGGCGGCCGTGAAAACTCACTCCCCTACACTACGGTGTACTGTCCTCCGATGAAAATATTTAACTGATATATGTATTATATCCTTTACGGCACAAAATATCAAATTATTTAATGCGATACATGCACTTGCCTTCATATAGGCTGAAAACAAGCGCGTTACAGCATAATTTTTCAGCGACAGTTTTTTATACCTTCCAATTTCCGCTCTGCTGTTGCAGCTTGCACATCTTCGTATACAATCCGCCTTTTGCAAAAAGCTCCTGCGGAGTACCCTGCTCGGCAACTTTCCCCTCTTGCAGAAGAACAAGTTTATCCGCTCCCTCTACGGTGCGCATACGATGCGCGATGATGAGAACGGTTTTTCCTTTGACAAGCCGTGAAATAGCCTTTTGGATCTGCGTTTCGTTTTCCGCGTCAAGCGAAGCCGTCGCTTCATCCAAAAGAATGACGGGCGAATCTTTGAGGAGCGCACGCGCAATTGAAATGCGTTGTCTTTCACCGCCCGAAAGCATAGAACCGTTTTCTCCGATCATCGCCTGATACCCTTCGGGTAATTTTTCCACAAACTCATCGCACTGCGCTTCTTTTGCGGCTGCAAGCACTTCCGCATCCGTCGCGCCCTGTCTGCCGATTCGGATATTCTCCATGACGGTGTTATTGAACAGAGTTACGTCCTGAAAGACGATAGAATATGCCGAAAGTAATTTTTCGGGATCGACGTTTCTGACATCCTGACCGCCAATTGTAATTTTTCCGCTGTCGGCATCCCAAAATCTTGCCGCAAGTTTCGCCGCCGTACTCTTTCCTCCTCCGGACGGACCGATCAAAGCAGTTACCTCCCCTTGCTTAGCCGTAAAAGACACGTTATTAAGCACCTGTTCTCCCGTGTTGTACGAGAATGAGACGTTTTCAAACACAATGTCATAGTCTTTTGTTTTCAATTCGTCCGTACCGGGTTGCACGGGATAGTTTTCTATAGAATTCATCCTTTCTATGGGAATTCTGGTAGAAATAATCGCCGCAAGATTTTGAAGTGAGCTTGCGAGCGGATCGTAAAGCCGCGATGCCACAAGCAAAAACATGAAGAAAGAAAGTACGGTGAGCGTACCCTCCGCGAGCAGAATTCCGCCGACAAGCGCAACCGTACCCATACCGAGTTTCAAAATCATGCTGGCGGGAACCACAAACATGGCTGCGCCAAGTTCCGATTTTATCATTCTGCCTTCCATTTTATCTATTTTCTTATCTAAAACATCGAGATATTTTCCCTCGGCATTGTTCGACTTTAGGTCGCGCATAGTTTCCAAGGCTTCCTGAATACCGTCCGCCACCGCAAGTTTGGCTTCTGTCTGTTTGCGCGTAAAGTAATTCTGAACCTTACCCGAAAAGGCAACGATTGCAAGCGACACAGGCAATACCCACAATACGGCAAGTGCCATTCTCCAATCAAAGACGAACAAACAGATTGCAACGAGCACTGTTGAGATCATAGCACCGAAAAACTCAGGCACCCAATGCGAAAAAGACTGTTCCAGCGTTGTACAATCAGCCATAATTGTCGTAGTAAGATCGGAAAGATCTTTTTTACCGAAGAACGACAGCGGAAGTTTGCGAAGTTTCTCCGCCAAAGAAATACGCCGCACCGAACTTTCTTTATATGTCGCATAATATGTTGCCCCATATACCCATCGATACGAGAACAAAATGAGCAAAACGCCCGCGATCATTCCGACAATATATATCCATAAATGACTTTGCGGAACTCCGCCCTCATACAAATCGGATACAAGAAAATACAAAAGACTTACGGGCAGCATAAGCATAAGGTTATGTACTACGCAGGAAATTGTAGCGACGATCAGGTCTTTTGCGCCCTGCCGCGAGAGCGCATATTTTTTCATAATATAATTTATCATCTTACACCTCCCACTTTCCAAGTTACGGCGGTTCTGTACTCTTCGTACATTTCTTTATAAATTCCTTTCTTTGACATTAGTTGTTCATGCGTTCCTTGTTCGGCTATTTTCCCTTCTTTCAATACATAAATCCTGTCGGCATTTTGCACGGTTGTTAGCCTGTGAGCAATCATTACCACCGTTCTGCCTTCGGCAAGTTTTTCAAAAGCCCGCTGCATTGCCGCCTCGTTTTCGGGATCGGCAAATGCCGTCGCTTCATCCAGAACAAGAATCGGCGCGTTTTTCAACATAACGCGGGCAACCGCTATTCTCTGCTGTTCTCCTCCCGAAAGATACACGCCTTTTGCCCCGATCACCGTATCTGCTCCCTGAGGGAACTTTGCAAGTATTTCATCGCACTGCGCATCGTGCAATGCTTCCATGACCTCTTCACGCGATGCCGACGGTCTGCCCATTCGTACATTTTCATAGATAGAAGTTTTCAAAAGCATGCTGTCCTGAAAAACATAAGCAACAATATCGTTTAACTTCTTTTTCGAAATGTCCTTCACGTTCACTCCACCGACTTTTATCTCGCCTGACGTCACATCCCAGAACCTTGCAATCAGTCCTGCGGCAGTTGTTTTCCCTCCGCCGGACGGGCCGACGAGTGCGACCGTTTCTCCCGCCTTTACATTCAACGAGATACCGTCTATGGCGTTGCTCTCGGAGTTGTCGTAGGCAAAGGTTACATCCTCAAAAGCGATTGAGTTATCCTTCGGTTCTACAGGCTTTAAAGTCTCAGGCAGCGGTCTAATCGCTAAAAGTCCGTCTATCCTTTGAATCGCATCGCTTACAATCATATTATTTTCACTCATAAACATGACTCTCATCAACGTGACCGAGATAATAGGCGTGAAAATAATATAAAAGATCAGATTAAGAAGAAACGTCGAGTCTACGCCTCCCGCTGTAAAAGTAATCCCCGCTATAATCAGTGGCACAAATACGCAGTTGATTGCGGTTGTAAACGCGACCATCGGCCACATGAGACTTTTTGTATATGCAACTACCCACTTATGATAACTGTCGATCGAACCTTTGAATCTTTTGAAAGAAAATACCGTCTGTCCGAACGTCTTAACAACGGGAACGCCGCGAACATATTCCACCGCCTCATTGTTCATGGTTTCAAGCGAGCTTTGATATTCTTTCATCTTCTGCGCCATGCCTTTGCCCGTCATTCTGGACATAATGATAAAACCGAGAACAGTCGGAATAAGACTCAACAGGCCCAACCGCCAATCGAAAACAAACAACAAAACAAGCATTCCTACGGGTGTAAGAAATGCCCCGACCATATCGGGGAGCTGATGTGCAAGAAATGTTTCCGTCGCTCCGCTTGACTCGTTGACAATCCGACGCACCCTGCCGCTGCCAAGCGAACTCATCGCTCCTACCGGTAAACTTGCTAGGTGGCGCATCGTCCTCTTTCGCATATTGCTCGCCACTCGGAACGCCGCGATATGCGAACACATCAGCCCTCCGAAATAAATAAGCATCGAAGCAAACGCACACCCTACAGCCATCCAGCCATAAAAGGCGATATTTGTTGCGTTTGAAAAATTGCCTTCCGCATTGATAACATCCCGAATGATAAACCAGATAAATACGAACGGCATGAGTGCAATAAGCGCACTTATCCCAGACAATGCCCATGAAAGATATGTAAGAACTTTGCGACGTCCGGCATAGTCCATCAATACGGAAATATTACCTCTTTTCTTTGCCTTGCTTTGCATAAAAACCTCCTTTATATTTAGTTCGCATAAGCGAACTTATGCCCGGAAAGAAGGGGGCATCTCTGCCCCTTTAATAATGCGCCTCAATCGATTCCCAATAACCTCTGCCAACCGGCAAAGAAGAAATCGCAGACAGCATTTACATATTCTAACGCATCTTCTTTGGGAAAATCATGCGCCACAACCTCGAAAATACCGTTGAACAACGCGCTTGCCAACATATGATTTATGTCTCTGCGTACCGTTTTCACCGATGTACCGTTTTCTTGCAGAACACGCATAAATCTTTCTGTACTGTCCGTTTCATATTCTATCATACGGTCGATGTAACGGTCATAACTTGAACCGGCACTATGACATACAATGAGCTTGAACGTATCGAAATATTCATAAATTATATCTATCACCGTGCGCATCTTGCTTGATGTGTATGTTTGCATCTCCGCTACCTGTTGTGTTGCGGGAAACTCGGCAAATTCTTCCTGAACATCGGAAAAATAAGAATACAGTTTATCCGCCCCCTCTTTCACAAGTGCGGAAAACAATTCGTTCTTATCCGCAAAACGGCTGTACAGCATTCCGGTCGTAAATCCGGCTTTTTCGGCAATCGTGCGCATGGAAGCATCTGCAAATCCCTTTTGCATAAATTCCTCTTTTGCACACTCCAAAATCTGCCCTACCGCTTCTTCATCCTTAAACTTCATTCATTACCTCCGATAACATTGTTATTATAACGTCGTTATCTTATTCTGTCAACAGTTTATTATTACCTTACAAAACTTTTTTATACTATCTCGGCAAACTTTAATAACATACATTTGAGTTATTTTTGATACTTTCCTTTTCTTTTCATCTTTATAAAATGAAAATCACAATAATTTGCCCCATCCCCGATTGTTCCTGCTCTTTCAAAACGGATTTTAGGAAGAAGCCCCGAAAAGGCAATATTGTCGTTTTCGCAAAATATTGTGCAGAGTTCTGGACAATCATACTTTACGCAGACGTCATAATACAGGCAGGAATGAAGATTGAAATGTATTTCTTTTCCATCGCAAAGCACCCACTCCGTCTTCCATGCTTCTGGCGGAAAATTCTTTGCCATATGTTTTTTGACACCCATTCGATACATTGTATAAACAAAAGGCATGCGAACAAATTTTTCATTATTTGCTTTATTGGCAAACGCGGCTTTCGTTGTTTCTTGTCTGACTTTATCTAATGCCTTCGGAATCTCTAAAATCTGTAATGCCTTATAATAACTCATAACAGGAAAAATTTTTGCCGTCATATGGTATTTGACTCTTTCACTATTACGATAATCGGCTTTACTGATAAGATCTTTGTAAATTTCAAGAGAAGTGTCAAATATCTTTTTCCCTATATCCATGCCATAAATTTCAATACAATCTTTTTCTAAAAAGGTAAATTTGTATCATTAAATTCACTCATTACTGTCGTGCTCTATTTTTTTGTATACGTCTACGGCAAATTTCTGCAAAACATCTGCTTTCGTTACGGCAATCCCCCACTTTTCATCGCCGAGCACGATCAGGGTGTCCCCCGCCTTTATGTCGAATTTGTCCCTCGCTTCGCGCGGAATGACGATCTGTCCGCGCTCTCCGACTTTCACCGTTCCGAAAATATAATGTCCCTTCGGTATTTGCATAATAGCCTCCTATAAATTCATACTTTTCATATTTATATGAATATATTATATCCAAGTATAAATAGGTTGTCAAGGATAATAGGTAAGCGCAAACAAAAATTTATGTTAAAATATATTAAGGTAGAGCCAACGTAAATTTTAACACTGACCTCACATTTTTGTGTCACTTTTTATGTTTAGAAAAAATAGACGGACTACTTTTACATTCTAACGCCGCATTCAAAAGCCAAAGTTAGGTACTTGCTCCCAGCATTGCGACCGTACTGCATAAGATCACGCATATCGTATTCTATGCAATCCAAATTGTCTGCCCCGAATAAAAATTGAATAAAAGGCACATTCCTGAACTTTGCCACAGCCATAGCCGCAGCACATTCCATATCTACGCACAGACAGCCCTGTTCTTTTCTTTTGGCAATCAATTTCGGCGTTTCTCTGTAAATAGCATCGCACGTCCAGACCTTCCCCTCTACAAAAGGAATATTATACTCGTTGAAACATCTTCGAGCCGCTTTCAGCCACTCTTCGTTTGCCTTTATATCCTCGCTATGTGGGAAGTAATATTGACTTGTCCCCTCATCTCTTATCGCTGCGGTCGGCAAAATGATCTTGTCCTTTGTAGCATTTTCATTTAATACGCCGCAACAACCAAATAATACGATATTTTTTGCGCCCATCTGAATTATCTCTTCCAATCCCGCAACACAAGCAGGCGCACCTACTCTTGAAACGAACAGCGCAATCTTTTCGCCTTTGTATTCCGCCTGATAAACCGGATAATACCCGTTTGCCGTATAAATTTTCGCAATCTCCGGGGGATTACATTCTTTTACGTAATCCTCAACAATATCGGCAGAAAACGTAGATACCGCTATGGAAGGAAAATCTACTTGCTTTTTCGTTGTATCACAAGGATTGACAAATGCTGTTTTCTCCTCATCGAAATCACTGAAATATAAAGCCATAGTTTATTCACCCTTTTCTTTCAGAACAATCTTCTTTATCATTGTAACAATGTTGTTCGGTATCTCTTCATCTATCTGCATGAGCGTACTGTACATTCTCACGCCCTGATAGGAAAACACGATCAGATCGAAAACTGCGTCAACATCGACAGCGTTGAACTCTCCGCGTTCTATCCCGTATTCCAAGAGCTGCCGCCACATAACGCGCGACTTCTGATATTGCTTAGCCAAAGCATTGTTTTCGCTTGCATTTTCCGAACTGAAAAATTCATAGATCGCTACACTCAAAGCCCCCTGCGAATCCTTCATTTCTCTTTCATACCGTTCAAGAACGTCTGTCAAAATCGTCTTTGCCGAAATATTATTTGATATTTTTTCAGAAAACTCATCTTCCTGACACCCCATTAGATCATCGATAATTTCTGCAAATATTTGCCGGGTGCTTCCGTAGTGAAGATATAATCCTCCGCGGCTCAATTGTGTTGCCTCGCATATATCCTTCATCGTAACGTCTTTGAACTCTCTTTTCACAAAGAGTTTCATCGCTTGCTCTTTTATGTTTCGTCTTGTCAGCTCACCTTTTTGGCTCATATCTATTTTCTCTCCGATTATTTTGCGACACTTGTGTCGTATAATAAAAACGACACAAGTGTCGCATCGTCAAGCCTTCTAATATAAAACGCCCGAAAAGATAATCTTTCCGAGCGTCGTTTGTTATGTTTAAGTTTTCAGTTGCCTTCTTATCGCATATTTTTTAAGGCAATAAGATTGCCGGACTGTATGTATTTAATACGTTCCAATATCTGAGCCGGCGAAAGATCCCACCACTTTAATGCCATAAGAGTTGCAATATCCTCATCAGAAAAACGCTTTCTTATAGTTTTTGCGGGGACACCTCCTACAATGGTATAAGGCGGAACATCCTTTGTCACAACCGCTCGTGCACCTATGATTGCACCATCACCAATCTTAACGCCCGCAAAAATAACAGCTTCAAACCCGATCCAGACATCGTTGCCAACCACAATGTCGCCCTTGTTGTCCCATGCCTTGTCTGCCCAAATTCCGTGTTCCCACTCATCATCGAAAATTGGAAAAGGATAAGTTGAAAGCGAGTGCAATGTGTGGTTTGCACTGTTAAACAAAAATTTTGTTCCACAGGCAATCGAACAGAACTTCCCGATTATGAGCTTGTCGTAATTGATGGGATAATGATACAGGACATTGTTCTTTTCAAAATCCCTCGGATCGTTCACAAAGTCGTTGTAAAAAGTAAAGTCTCCGACCTCAATGTTCGGGTTTGTAATTACGTTTTTCAGATACACGATAGTGTCGTCCCCTTCGCGGGGATATATTTTTTTGCTATCCGGAATAGCCATAGAATTCATCTCCTTTTTTATTTTATTATTTTAAGACTATTCCGGCATATCCAATGCAACGTTTCACCTACTTTTCCCCCTCTTTCAGTCTTTTAATGTATTGATGATTACCTGCACATCTACAAAGAAACGCGACAGATGCCAACCGTCTGCTACGGCATGGTGAATGTTCATAGACAAAGGCAAAATGTTTTTTCCGTTTTTCGTTTCATATTTACCCCAAGTAACAACCGGAGCAAGATATTTCCCCTCGTCAAAAACATGTATGTCAAAGTTCTTGTACTTCACCCACGGCAAACAGGATACGTCGAACGTGTTTACGGAATGTTCTTTCAGATCAAATGCGCGTAAATCTTTGTATCGCTCTCTGTCCGCTATAAAACAGGCATGAAATTCAAACAGATCGTCCGAATATTCCGTAACGAGTTTTACAAACTGTTCATCGTCTTTGTGAAAGTCTGCATAGTACGGCGAAATGAAGTCCCAACGAATTAGTTTCCCTTCTTTGTCCCAACCGTATTTGAACTCTTCTCTTTGATTGATTGCTTTCGACACCACCCACATCATTGTGGGATAGAATTTCAAGCCGTGGGCATGCACAAATTCTATGAGTGCAGTAACATCAATATCAACCGTCATACTCATGACATTGCGCAAGTTTTCAATATAAAATCGGAAAAGTTTTCCCCTTTTCCAAGTTTCCAAATTTACAATTTCGTATTTCATTTTTAACCTCCTAAAATTTTTATAATTTAGGAGGCTACATCAAGCCCCATTTTCATATAGGCATCTCCTTCTCTGTGGAATATCTATATTATATCACCTTTGTGCAGACAAGTAAAATATAAACGACAAGTCTGAGCCTCTTCACCTTTGCATAGCCTATATCCACACACATAGATTTTCATTTTGCTATATCCGTGATTTTATTTTTAGTATCAGAGTTACTGCAATACATAGAACTACAAAGACAGCGACGAGCGTCGGAAGATGCCACACTTCAAAAGCGGTCATAGCCTGAAACCCTATTGTTGCGGGGAAAATATAAGCTAAATATTGCATAAAGTCAGGCAACATTGTCGCCGGAAACATGATACCCGATAGCATAACGGACGGAAGAAAGATAATCATTGCAACCATCGTCTGTTTTGCCTGTGTCTTTATCAATAAGCCTATGATACACCCGATAGCAAGGGTAACGCAGAGCAGAACGACAAGGGAACAAAAATACAGCGGCAGATTTGCCGGCAATTCCGCTTTGAACACGAACGGCGCGACTGCAAAGACAATCAGACAGACGAACAACGTGTGTATAAATGAGGAAATGAACTGCGTTACCACCCCCAAAGAAAGCGGTACACCATTCGCCTTATATACTTTTTTAATTTCTCCGCCGTAAACTTCACCGAGAGAAGGGGGCAGTCCTATGAGCGCGCTCATGGTAATGACAAATACCGACATGGACGGGATCAGCGTTTTTACCGCAGAGGAATCGACGGAAGTGAATATGCCGCTCATAAAGAAAAAGAAAACGAGAGGAACAAGATAACAGGTAATGAGCATAGTTTTGCTGCGAATATCCATTTTGAATTGAAGTCCCACGCCGTATAAAAATGCTTTCATTGTTCGCCCCTCGCTATGTCGATAAAATGTTGTTCGAGCGTTCCCCTGTCCGTTCGTATATCTAAAATTTCTATTTTCTTATGTTTGTATTCGGAAATCTTTTCAAGCAATGTTTGTGTAAGATCATCCGTAACAAAACTTTGCCGTCCAAGCGGTGTGGTTATATGTACGGTATATTGTTTGCCGACTGCGGCGGTCAGTTGCTCTATTGTGCCGATAAAAGCGATTTTACCGTCTTTGAGTATGGCGATGCGGTCGCATAAAGTTTCGACTTCTGCCATATCGTGGCTGGCGAGAATAATCGTTTTGCCCTGCCTTTTTAATTGCTTGATTTGCTCATGCAGAGAGTGCCTCGCCTCCACGTCCAGCCCTGCGGTCGGCTCATCGAGAAATACTATATCGGGGTTGCCGATCAGAGCGAGCGCAAGGTGCAATCTGCGCTTTTGCCCCGTGGAAAGATCCGCGTATCTCTTTTGGGAAAGTTCGTATATTCCGAGTGCTTTCAACATCTCTATGTTCGGTTTGGTTTTATTCCATTTAGAAAATAGATTGACAGCTTCCAACGGCTTGATAAATGCTTGTAAGGATGCCGATTGCAGCTGAATACCGATCTTGCCGTGTATTGTTATCTCCCCGTTATCGTAGGTGCGCAAGCCTTCGATACATTCCAAAGCTGTCGTTTTTCCTGCGCCGTTCACGCCGAGCAGAGCAAATATTTCGCCCTGTTGCACCGATAAATCAATACCTTTCAAGACGGGAATATTGCCATAGCTTTTCTTCAACCCTTTTATTTGCAATGCGTCAGCCATTTTTAACCTCAAAAGGATTCATACCCAAATTGTTAAAATAAGTTTCGAGAGCAGGTCCGAGGAAAGCGTTCAGCTTTTCCTGTTTTTGTTGCCAATCGGTATTATCGGTGTTTATTTCGCCCATTTTCATGAGTTGCGGCAGCATACTCATATCTCCGCCCGTAAATTCCGTAATGAGCCGCCAAAACTCTTTTGCGAATTCCTGTCCCTGTGCACTTTCGGGCGCGATGCCCTCGCTACTGTATTGCACGGCTCTGTCGCGCAAAGAGTTGAATTTATTTATAAATGCGAGTCCGCTTTCCTTATCGAACCGTCCGCGTAAATAGTCGAGAGTGTTGTCGTCAAAATATTTGATCAGCCAATAGTTGTCGTTGCGCATTTGCAAATTGACAATTATATCGGCATACTTTTTGAAATCGACCGACTGCATTTTCAAAACTTCGGTTTTTAGTGTTTCAATATCATGCAATGATTGCGTAAACGTTTCGATTTGTGCCCGTATTGCCTTGCTCTGTTCTGTCAAGGCGGCGGCAACTTCATCGGGGGTGTCAATCGAGGTCAGTTTGTTTTTGATTTCGTCAATCGAAAACCCCAAAGACTTCAAAGATAATATTTGATGTAGCTTTATTATGTCTTTGTCCGTATAAAGCCTGCGCCCGCCTTCACTGACGGCAGAGGGGCAAAACAAGCCCTCTCGATCATAGTATTGCAAAGCGCGAACAGTAACGCTCATTTTTTTTGCGACTTCGCCAACAGTCATGTATCCCTGTGGAATTGCTTTGTAATTAGCCATATCTTTATCACCTCACTCATATTATAATTCATTACGCGACGTAACAAGCAAGCATTTTATAATACTTTGCAAAATTTTTTAATATATGAAAAACTTCCCCGTTTTTCAACGAGGAAGTTTGGCTGTGAAACTAAAATAAAAAGTAATTACAATTCTAATCCATTTTTGACAATTTCTTTTTACAATAACTCACTTTACCGCATTTTGGACATTTTAACTTCCGTTTCGTAAAGGTATGAAGCCCCGAAACAAATTCTTTCATAGTGGGAACAAATCTTTCTCCACAACAAGGACATTCGTAAACGCCCGCTTCTCGTTCCATTACACAAGCTACAATAATACCACTAACCATAACAGCCGCTGCAATCACGATAAGTACAATGCGTACCCATACCTGCATCTCTAAAAAAGATGCTGTCATAATTAAAGTTATGCCTGAAAGCAATGTCATAATACATTGCACGATGAGTATAACAATTTTTCTTTTGGCTTCAGCTTTTTCCTTCAACAGATCCATAATATTCACTTCTGCTTTTTCTTGATATTTTTGTCCATCAAGCCTTTCTCCAGACAAAAGTTCATTTACGTTTATGTGAAGTAAGCTACATAAAGGCAACATCAACCCTACCTCAGGCAATCCGTTCCCTGTTTCCCATTTGGAAACTGTTTTATCCGAGATATTCAGTTTATCCGCTATCTGCCTTTGCGTCAGCTGTTGCTCCTTTCTCATTTTCTGTATAAACTTTCCCGTTTTGACTTGATCCATAAGCAGACCTCCTTGTGGTAATCATTGCACATTTATAAAAACTTTACCACCAACGCTCCGTAGAATTTTGTTGAATTTCTTCTCTATGACTAATAGATTAAGATTATAGGCTCTATTCAATAAACATTTTCAGACTTTTTCCTTTTGCAAATATCAACCTAAACATCAATTTTCTGAAAATTGTTCATTGAAAGTTTACAGCTTATGGCAGATAAAACAACATAGACAGCAATACCTATAACAAGTGCCACGAGTTTTGCGCCTGTATTATCGGAATTGAGGCCGTTCAGGGTTGTAGAATAGAGCGGCGTTGCCCAACGCAAAACGATAAAAACTCTGATTAGCAAAAATATAACAACTGCACCGATTACGAAAGGGACTCCGATTTTATCGGGATTTTTGAAATAACAGGGGAAGAAGATCAGATTGAATATGCCGAGCAAAATCGCCCCGTTGCCTACCAAAACAAGATTCGCCGATACCCCTGCTTGATTGACATATTGCTCCGCAGGCAAAACCGCGCCTTTTATTGCGCTGATAATACCGACAAGCAATAAAATGATACACTGTAACCCGAATACCACCAGCATTTTTGCAAAGGGAATATGCTCTTTTTTTACAGGCAATGCGCAGGAAAAAGCAATATCAACGTTTTCCCTTGTCATCATACAGCAGAAAAATATCGAAAGGCATGAGAAAAAGAAAATGACTTCATAAGGATAATTCGGTACAAAAACAAGCACAGCAAAAAAGAGAAAGATAAAAACCGTAGGATGCAAGCAAAGACTTAATTCTTTTTTAATTAAATTCAGCATATCTTTACTTTTGCATCATCTTAACTAATCCCCAAACGCTATTTTAAGAACCTTTTTATCGTTATCTATTATATCACAATAAAAGAAAAAAGCGCAAGTCTTGTTAGGATATGCCGCCCTTATTCATTTGATTATGATTGAATATAAATAACATAAAGGTTCAAGTCCTGTTTTGGCTCCAAAATGGCAAAAAGACAGCATAAAATTAAAATCTTTCTTTCCATAGGAAAAATTCCCTGTTTTTGCCAAAAAAATAGCAAAAACCCTGAAAAACTCATCGTTTTTCAGGGTTTTTACAGTGGACAGCATTTTTATCCACTAAACATGGTGCCGAAGGCGGGACTTGAACCCGCACGTTGTCGCCAACATCGGATTTTGAGTCCGACGCGTCTGCCGATTCCACCACTTCGGCATTTTGTATTACAAATTGCTAAATTATAATAGCACACATCCTTGTCGTTGACAACTCAATTTGACTATATTTTTTGCATTTTTTCAACTTTTTGAACTTTACAATTCACAATAAATCAAAACAGTTGTATTTTATTTTTGTTTGTGCTATAATATATCGGTAAAGTTTCCTTATGGGGGTGTTTTAAGATTCGCCCGATGTAAAGGAGATCCGATAAGCGTGTCGAAGCGCATCTTCGTTAAAAGGCAAAATTAAAATTAACTGCTAACAATAGCATCAATACAAGCCGTTCTTACGGAATGGCTTACGCTGCTTAATTAAATGCGGCTCGTCACCCACATTGCTTCACACGGTGTGTCAGTGGCGTCAACAAGTGTGGATAGTTTCCTGATGTTCGGCATTACATCCCGATACGAAATTTAAAAGCCTTGGCGATAAAAGTTTTGTTTGCCGTACTTTTACTCGCGACTTCAAACGACAAACTGCGCACGGAGAAAGTCGGGTAGTCTTGCGTTGGTACACGAGTGCAAGTCTCGTCACCTCCACCAAATTACGGGGGCGTAGCTCATCCGGTAGAGCGATGCGTTCGCAACGCATAGGTAATGGGTTCGAGTCCCACCGTCTCCACCATTTAAGAAAAAAAGGTTTGATACAACCAATCAAACCTTTTTTTTCTACCTTTTAGGGGCAAAAGATATAACAAAACATATTTTATAAAACTTTTCATCACGCAAACCTTGCTATTTATTTGACAGAAGTCCTGTCTGACGTCTTTTCCCTTTTGCTTACACTGTTCGATACGGATACGTTAAAATATACATACAAGCAACAATTTGCTAATTAAAGACTAAACTTCAATTTTAAAAATTACAAGATGATTTAAAAGAGTGACTTGCTGAAATACGTCGGTCACTCTTTGAATTATATGCTACATTTAGTCATACCATCATCGTTCCGCGAAAAAGCACCTTTGTGCTTACTGTAACTTCAAACAGCATTTTCCTTCTTGTTTGGTTGTGTGGCGTTGTATTCTTTGCAGAGATCACCACCTGACTTTTAGCGCTGTGTAATTTTCTCAACGCATGCAAAATACATTATTGTTGTACTTCTGAATATATGGTTATACAATGTTTCACGATGTTCACCCCAAAATTCAGTCTGACTACAGGCCTTAGCCAAACGACCACGTCGTGTTTCAAGTCGACAAAAAAAATTTTCCCAATTGTTCGTTTGTTCATTGACAATCGACGCTTGTAGTACTATAATAATAACACTGACTCGGAGGCATAGCTCAGTTGGTCAGAGCGCTTGCTTCACATGCAAGAGGTCGTAGGTTCGAGCCCTACTGTCTCTACCATCTTATAACTAACATTTTGATACAAAATAAGAGTGTCAAAATTCGTGATATTTGCTCGAGAAATCGGGCATTTTTTTATAAATTGCGTTTTGCTAGTAGATATAAATCGGTTCTAACTTATGGATTTTCTATTTTTAGTTTTACTAGATAAACGATACCCCTACTAGAGAAACGACCCCACAATAAAATGCAAATTAAATCGAAATAAATGCTTTTTGAAATTCTAAAGAATTTGAGAAGTGTTTATTATATGGTACAATTGCGTTGTAGGGAAGGTGAAAAAATGAAATTTAAAATTATATTTATGTTTTTAATATCATTTTTGCTTTTTTCTTGTTCAGCTTTGCTTTTTTCTTGTTCAGCCAATCATAATTATTTAGAAGTAGGTCAATTTTATAAAGCTAATTTTTCCGATGACTGCTATTTCGATGTTAATTTTAAAGAACAAAATGATAGTACAATTTTGTTAGAAATTAAGCGATTCGGTAATGAGAATTTAGGTATTGTTTATGATGAGTCTTTTGAATCTGTAACTGTTAATGGGGTAGAAAAAGATTTTATTACAACTCAATCTCCAGTCGGTGCAAAGCAAATTTATATTATTGATTTTACTAACGATATAGCTACTATTGAAGTAGTGTTTAATTCTAATGATTTTGAAAAAATATGCATTGAAAATACTACAGCAGTCAATTGGACAGGAGAAGGTTCTTACAACGCAATAATCATACATACTAATTAATTTAGTATAATAAAACCTTATAATATTAGTTATCCATGCAAAGTGATATCTTCTTTTATCCATCCGTTAATTGCTTCCATTGATGCATTATCAGCAGGAGTACCTGCTCTAGACATCTAATGTGTGATATTATATAAAGGTAAAAGTTCATTATAACTTTTCGAAGGGTATACAGAACCTTGGTCAGTATGGAGAATCAGGCGAAGATTCTTATACTCTTTTTTCTTTTCTATTAACTGTTCTAACCCTTTTATATATGTTGTTCTATCTCCTCTTTTAGATGAGACATCATATGCAACAATTTCATTATTAAATAAATCCATATAAAGAGTTAATACATAGAATACATTTCGACACCAAAACGCAGTCATATCGCTGACAACTACTTGCATAGGTTGATCGATTTTTAAATCAGCAGTTAGTAAGATCGGATATATGTATTCTCGTTTACTTTTGGCTTTTATTTTTATTTTTTTAGCTTTACTTTTTATACCAGCATATTTGCAACATCTATGGGCATAATTAACAGAAAATATAACACCTTCTTCGTTTTCTATCATCGCTCGAAGACATTTATAACCATGTGATGGATATAAATCATGATATTTTTTGAATAACTCTATACCAGTCATTCGTTTTGCGATATAACTATTTGGACTACTTAGATTTTTCCTCCAATAATAGAAGCTACGACGATTAACGCCCATTATTTTGCATAACTTTTGAACTGAAAATTCATAAGATAGTATGTATACTATTTCAAATTCACATCTTCTAAGGTAATGAATTCCTTTTCCTGACCACCTCCTTTCACTATGTAACCTTTTTTGCTCTTTCTTCTCCTACGCGTGCTTTGATTACTTCATCAATAAGTTGATCTTTAGTCATTTCTTTTAAGTCTTCATATTTAGATACTTTTTCTTTTTTAATTATCTCAAACTCTTTACTTCCATCACTCATTGGTTCAGGACCATTAATATCGCGGTATTCCCTCATATAGGCTCTAGCTGTATAAGGATTAATGCCATATTTATTTGCTGCTTGAGAAATCATTATTGTATGTCTGTGAATTTCTCTTCCAATGGGCAATCTTTGTTCTTTGTTGTACTTCATTTTGACCTCCTTGAGTAATATTATACAAAAACATGTGAGTTTTATTATTAGAGGGTGAGCAAATTTATAACACCGATGCAGTGGCATTTGGCATTTATTAAGGGGTTTCGTTTATCTAGTAAGGGTGTCGTTTTGTATTAAAGCGATAGCACAAAGACAAAGTTTAAAGCCGACATATTCGCATGTCGGCTTTTTAATTTGACTGAGTCAGACGTCAATTGCTGAAATAAAACCCGATTTTGAAAAACTGCGCACTTTATTTACAAAAATCATCAAAGCACGGCAACGGAAAAATTCCGTTGCCGTGCTTCAATCTGACGCAGCCTGTCCGATAAATTTTATCGAAAAGGCGTTTAATGAATTTTTATTTTACAATAATCTAACGATTTTCTGAACCGAATACATTGATCAGATTCAAGCGCATCTGTCGGTCACGCACATACAACTGCAAAAAAAACGTCCGCGACATTTCAGCCACGGACGGATAAAAATACATGTGTCAGACAATAGCAGCCAATATTGCCGTTCCTATTGCGGCACACAGTCCGAAAGTTACCGCAAATATGCCCACGAATGCAAGCAATTTCAACGCAACGTTCTTGATACCGCGCATTACAAACAGATTGACAACGGCAAGCATTGCGGACAATCCGCCGCCTATTGCACCTCCAACCACAGGAACTATACTGCACAGCGTTAGCGAATTGCCCCAGATCAATATCACTACGAAAATTAATACAGATAAAGCAATTTCATACCACTTTGCAGGGGCTGTTACCTGCGTGGTTTGATTGTCTACCGTCATATAAAGTCCCTTGATGGAATTTCCGGTAAAATCGATGTACTTCTTTTCTTCAATAAGATAACGTGTTTTGTCAACCTTTGCCAACTCCTTGCCGTTGAGAAAAACTTTAATTTTTCCTGTCCACACGTTTTCGTCAACTACAAACTCACCGTATTTTTCATTTTGCACTACTGTTTTCATAAATTCCCTCCTAAGTCAACAAAATTATATATTAGCATGCAATCCTTGTCAATACCTGTTGTAAATGTTCGGAATTTTATCGGGCATTTTCACATCATTTGTTAACAAATTTTTAAATGTTGACTTGGCAAACAATTGAACTAAAATTCGCTTTTTAAAAATATATAAATATTTAAC
>ENA-OYZE01000003-OYZE01000003.1-human-gut-metagenome-genome-assembly--contig:-NODE-3-length-130437-cov-9.316562_pt1 | contig 130437 bp, 123 predicted proteins | sample MGYA00243259_ERZ653469 | MGnify/ENA primary metagenome ERZ653469 (study PRJEB26926, sample SAMN06164913) | human gut metagenome | biome: ENVO:00009003; feature: ENVO:2100002; material: ENVO:00002003...
CGGCGGGCGCTTCTTATTTGGGGCGGCGCCTGCGTTTGCAGGCGCCGCCCCCTGACCCCGTTCAGATCTGCATCCCCGCGTCGAACTGCGCGGCATACAGCTTGGCGTAAGTTCCGCCGCGGGCGAGCAGTTCTTCGTGCGTACCCTGTTCGACGACATCGCCGTGATCCATGACGAGGATGTTCTTCGCATGACGGATGGTGGAGAGCCGATGGGCGATGACAAAGCACGTCCGCCCCTCCATCAGCCGCTCCATCGCGGCCTGGATATCCTGCTCGGTGCGCGTATCGACGTTGCTCGTCGCCTCGTCCAGAATGAGCATGGGCGCGTCGGAGAGCATGGCGCGGGCGATGGTGATGAGCTGCTTCTGCCCCTTGGAGATGTTGACGGCGTTATCCGTGAGCACGGTATCGTACCCTGCGGGCAGCTTTTCAACGAAGGAAGCGACCTTTGCCTCGCGGCAGACGCGCTCCACATCCTCCCGCGAGGCGTCCTCGCTGCCGTAGCGCACGTTTTCGAGCACGCTGCCCGAAAACAGCCAGGTATCCTGCAAGACCATCGCAAAAGAGCGGCGCAAAGAAGCGCGCGTTACCCCGGCGATGTCCTTCCCGTCGATCAGGATGCGCCCCGCCTGCGGCTCGTAAAAGCGCATGAGAAGGTTGACGAGCGTCGTCTTGCCCGCGCCCGTATGCCCCACGATCGCGACGAGCTCGCCGCGCTCCGCGTGCAGCGTGAAGTCATGGAGGACGGGCTTTTCGGGGTCGTAGCCGAAGCGGACGTGCTCGATGTCCACCCTGCCTTCGACGTTTTTTAGCTCTTGGGCGCCGTCGGCGTCGGCGGGCTCCGAAGGCTCTTCAAAGACGCGGAAGACGCGCTCGGCGGCGGCAAGGGCGGACTGGAACTCGCTCAGAACGTTGGCGATCTCGTTGATGGGGCCCGAAAACTTGCGCGAATAGAGCACGAAGGAGGCGATGCCGCCCACGCTCGCGATGACGCCGTTCATATACATGAACGCGCCGAAGACGCTGACGAGCGAGAGCGAAAGATTGTTCATAAAGTTGACGGAAGGGCCCGTGATCGTGCCGTAGCTCTCTGCTTCCGTATAGGCGTCCGCCGCCGCGGCGTTCTTTTCTTCGAAGCGCGCAAGGAAGGCCTCCTCGCAGCAGTACGCTTTCGTCGTCTTCTGCCCCGAGACGACCTCCTCGACAAAGCCGTTGAGTTCGCCCAGCTTTTTGGAGCGGGCGCGGAAGAGGGGCTGCACCTTATGAGTGAGCCAGCGCGTAAAGAACGCCGAGAGCGGGATGGTGACCGCGAACACCGTGACAAGGAGGGGCGCAGTCAAAAGCATCATCACAAAGGAGCCGACGATGGTGACGATGCTCGTCAAAACCATCATGACGTCGTTCGCGAGCGATTCGCCCAGCGTGTCGAGGTCGTAAGAGAGCACGGAGATGATGTCGCCCGCCTGACGCGCGTCGAAGTAGGCGACGGGCAGCGTCATGAGCTTGGAAAAGAGGTCGGCGCGGATGCGCTTGATGATGCAGCGCGAAAAATAGCTCAGCCCGATCGCCGAGAGATAGGAAAGGACGCCCGAAGCGGCGTACACCCCCGCGAGCACGGCGGCGTACCGCCCGATCGCCGCAAAGTCGGTGCCGCCGTCGGGCTTGATCTCGTTGATGGCATAGCCGCATACCTGCGGGCCGAGCAGGGAGAGCACCGTCCCCGCGAGCGACGCAAAAAAGACGAGGAAAAAGAGCGGGAGATAGGGCTTTGCGTATTTAAGAAGGCTGCGCGCCACATATCTGATGTCCGCGCGCCTTCTTTCTTCCCGCACGGGCTTGAGATCGTTTTTTGAAAGATTCATTGGCAAATTCCTCTTAGAAGACCTGTTTGAAGGGCGACAAAGTATTCAGCCGATGGATGCCCCTCAAACAGCCTCCCCCATCTGCGTCTCGGCGATCGCACGGTACTCGGAGCACGACTTCATGAGTGTTTCGTGCGTGCCCGCGCCCGTCACGCTGCCGTTTTCGAGCACCAGGATGAGGTCGCAGTTTTTCACCGAGCTCACCCGCTGCGCAACGACGATGCGCGTCGTACCCGCATACTCGCGCTGCAATGCCCTGCGGAGCGCCGCGTCCGTCGCATAGTCGAGCGCGGAAGAGCTGTCGTCGAGGACGACGATCTCGGGAGAAGCCGCAAGCGCCCGCGCGATGAGCAGCCGCTGTTTCTGCCCGCCCGAAAGATCGCCTGCCTTCTGCGCGAGGTCATGCCCGTACCCTTCGGGGAGCTCTTTGATAAATTCCTCCGCCTGCGCGCAGCGCGTCGCCCGTTTTATCGCCTCTTCGGGCAGGTCTCTGCCGTAGTCGATGTTCTCGCGGATGCTCGCCGCCATCAGATAGCCGTTCTGAAAGACGACGCCGAACTTTTTGCGGAGCTTTTCCGAAGGGAGGGAGCGCACGTCCTGCCCGTCCACATACACCGCACCCGAAGAAACGTCGTAAAGGCGCAGCAGCAGATTGACGACGGTGGATTTGCCGCAGCCCGTCGGGCCGATGATGCCGAGGGACGCGCCCTTTTTCAAGGCAAAGGAGATGCCCGTCAGGTGCTCCTTGTCCCCGCCGTAGGAAAAGGAGACGTCTTTGAACTCCACCGCGAAGGCACGATCGCCCGCGGGATGCTCTTCCAACTTCTCACGCTCGTCGAGAGCGAGCACTTTTTCGATGCGCTCGGCAGAAGCCATCCCGCGCGAGAGGATGACGAAGATGCGCGAAATGCCCAGCATGGCGTTGAGCACGATGATGAAGTATGTGAGAAAGCCTGTGATGTCGCCCGCCTCGGCGGAGAGGAACGCCCCCGCGACGATGACGGCGACGAGCCCCAGATTGAGGATGAGCGACGTCAGAGGATTGGTGAGCGACATCACCCGCTGGGCGCGGAACTCGGAGGAGGCGAGGTCAGAGGCGATGCCGCCGAACTTTTCGCTCTCGTGCTCCGTCTTGGAAAGCACCTTGATGACGCGGATGCCCGTGATGTCCTCCTGCACGGTGCGCACCATGCGGTCGCCGTTTCTCTGCACGGCAAGATACATCGGGACGCTCTTCCTCGTGATGAGAAAGAGCGGCACCGCGACGACGGGGATGACCGCGACGAGCACGAGCGCCAGCCTCGCATTGAGCAGGAAGCAAAAAAGGAGCCCGCCCGCAAGCAGGATGGGCGCTCTCACCCCCATGCGCATGGTGCGCGCCACCATCTGATTGACGTAGTAGGTATCGGACGTGAGGCGGGAGATGAGCGAAGGCACGGTGAGTTCATCCACCTGACTGCACTTCAAGTAGCTCGTCTTGCGGAAGAGATCGTGCCTCAATGCCCGCGTCATCGCCCCCGCGACGAGCGCCGAGAGGCGGTTGGCGGCAATGTTGCCGAAGAGCGCCAAAAGCGAGAAAAACAGCATCGCCCCGCCTGCGATCCAGATGGCGGTCTCGTCCTTCAAGGGCGTCAGTTCGTCGATGATATAGGAGAGCAGATAGGGAAGGACAAGTTCGGAAACGCTCCCCGCCGTCTTCAGAAAGAGCGCGAGCGCCGTCCTCCCCGCATACGGCTTCAGATAGCCCAGCGTGCGTTTCACTTTTTGCCCTCCATATAGCGGCGGGCGTTTTCGACCATCTTCCCCGTCAGGCGGGCAAGCATCTCCCGCTCCTCCTCCGTAAAGCCTTCGGTGACGAGCGCGCGCCATGCGGCGAATACTTCGCGGATGCGCGGGAGCGCCTCTTCGAGTTTCTTCGTAGGGAAGACGAGCACCGCCCTTCTGTCGCGCTCGTTCTCCTCCCGCCGCACGAAGCCCGCCCTTTCCAGCGCCTCGATCTGCCGCGCCACATTGCTCTTGTTGACAAAGAGCGAGCGCGAAAGCTCCTCCTGCGAGATGCCGGGCTCGCGCGCGACCGCCAAAAGATACTTCGCCTGGCAGCCGCCGATATTCTGATTTTTCAGCTCCTCTTCACGGAACAGGTCTGCGCTCCGCGCGATGAGCTGGATGTTCTTCATGAATTTCATCGTCCCTCCCCCGCCGCCCGCTTGGGGCGGCGCCAAAAACTGCTTGCGTCCGCAACGGTTGCGTGCGCAACGATAATGCATTATAACACGCCCCGAAGAAATTGTCAACGGGACGTGCAAGTTTATCCCGCCAATCTTTTTGCGTAGCAAAAAGATTGGCGGGAACCCTGTTTTTTTCTTCCCGCAAAGCTTTTTGCCGCGCAATGATCTTTGCGGGAGCCCACTATTTTATCCGTCTCAGAGGATGTCGTTCTCGTAGATGGGGAACTTGGCGCAGAGGGCGGCGACGCGCTCCGAAACGGAGGGCACTGCCTCTTCGCGGCGGCGGATGACTTCGGTGACGAGGTCGGCGATCTCCACGGCCTCCCCTTCCTTCATCCCGCGCGAGGTGATGGCGGGCGTTCCGATGCGCACGCCGCTCGTGATGAAGGGCGACGTCGTCTCGAAGGGGATGGTGTTCTTGTTGGCGGTGATGTGCGCCTCATCCAAAAGCTTTTCGAGCTCCTTGCCCGTCATATTCTCCTTCCTAAGGTCGACGAGCATGAGGTGGTTATCCGTGCCGCCCGAAACGAGGCGCACGCCGTTTTCCGTGAAGCGCTTAGCCATCGCGGCGGCGTTTTTGACGATCTGCGTCTGATATTCCTTGAATTCGGGGGAAAGCGCCTCTTTGAAGGCGACTGCCTTTGCGGCGATGACGTGCATCAGAGGCCCGCCCTGCGTGCCGGGGAAGACCGCCTTATCGATGGCCTTTGCGTACTGCTCCTTGCACATGATGACGCCCCCGCGCGGTCCGCGCAGCGTCTTGTGCGTGGTCGTCGTCACAAAGTCGGCATAGGGCACGGGGTTGGGATGGAGCCCCGCGGCGACGAGCCCCGCGATGTGGGCGATATCGACCATCATCAGAGCCCCCACCTTGTCGCAGATCTCGCGGATGCGCGCAAAGTCGATGATACGGGGATAGGCGCTCGCGCCCGAGACGATCATCTTCGGCTTGCAGGCAAGGGCGATCTTCTCCATCTCGTCGTAATCAAGGACTTCCGTCTCTGCCGAAACACCGTAGGGGACGATATTGAAGTAGGTGCCCGAGATGTTGGCGGGCGAACCGTGCGTCAGGTGCCCGCCGTGGGAGAGGTTCATGCCCATGATGGTATCGCCGGGCTTGAGCATTGCAAAATAAACGGCGAAGTTGGCCTGCGCACCGCTGTGCGGCTGCACGTTGCAATGATCGCAGCCGAAAATTTGCTTCAGACGATCGCGCGCGAGGTCTTCGGCGATGTCGACGAACTGACAGCCGCCGTAGTAGCGCTTGCCGGGATAGCCTTCGGCGTACTTGTTGGTGAGATGGCTCCCCATCGCAGCCATGACGGCGGGCGAGACGATGTTCTCGCTGGCGATGAGTTCGAGGTTGCCCCGCTGACGGGCAAGTTCCTGCTCCATGGCGGCGCAAAGCTCGGGGTCGGCATTGCGGATACAGCTCAGATCGATCATAAACTTCTCCTTGACGTAAAAATTGCTTTTATTGTATCACACCCCGCATAAAAATGCAACTGTTTGAAAGAAACCGCCCCGCCGCACGGAAAGCTAATAAAAAAATCCCGCGAGGAGGGTTTCCCTCCGCTGCGGGACTCAATTTGTACCCATAGGGCATATACCCTATGCTTAGGGCTTATTGTTCTTAAAATGACAGACGGGGTGCGTGGGCGATAACGCCGCTTAAAATCGCGGCAGTTCTTCTCGCGCGGTAGAGCCCGCGCTCGGTCAGGAAATGCCCCGAGCAATGGGGCATTTCCAAGTTCGCAAGTGGTCAAAGCCCCACCGGGGCTTTGACAAGAAAGCACTTGCTCACCCCTCACGGCATTTGTTTTGCGAAGCAAAAGAAATGCGTGAACTTTATTTCAAATTTTCCGAAAGGAACGCTCTCATCGCGCTTTCGGGGACGTAGCCGAGCTGATGCGTCTTCATTTTGCCATCCTCGAAGATATACACGTCGGGGATGGACATGATGCCCATCTTCTGCGCGACTTCGCCGCTCTCGTCGACGTCCACCTTGACGAATTCGGCTCTGCCTGCAAACTCTTCGGCGACCTTATCGAGCACGGGCGCGAGCATCCTGCAGGGGCCGCACCACGTCGCCCAGAAGTCGCATACGACCGTCTTGCCCTCTTTGACGAGCGCTAAAAGCTCTTCGCCCTTCACTTCTCTTACGTTCTTCGACATATGGTTATTCCTCCGTTTTTTTCTTTAAGTATGTGCAAAGATCTTCCAATCTCACCCGTTCGGATGAGGAATCTTTCATATCCTTGACGTTCACTTCGCCCGAAGAAAGCTCGTCCGCACCGAGGACGGCGACAAAGCGCGCGCCCTTCTTATCGGCATACTTGAACTGCGCCTTGAGGGAGCGTTCCATGAGGTCGGTCTCTGCCGAGATGCCCGCCTTCCGCAGCTGAGAAGCGAGGGCGAACGCCTTTTCGCGGCAGGCTTTGTCCATGCCCGCAAGATAGCAGGTGACCCCCTTCTCTTCGGGGACGGGCGCCTGTTCCGCCGCGATGACCATCAGAAGCCGCTCCATGCCCACGGCAAAGCCCACCGCGGGAAGGGGTTTTGAGCCCATCTGTTCGAGCAGGGTATCGTATCTTCCGCCGCCGAGCACCGTGCCCTGCGCGCCCGCCGCCTTCGTCACGAATTCGAACACCGTGCGGCTGTAATAGTCGAGCCCGCGCACGATGGAAGGATCGACGGTATATCCGATGCCCGTCTCGTCGAGAAGATGCTTGACTTCTTCGAAGTGCGCCCGGCAGTCGTCGCAGAGATAATCTAAAATTTTGGGCGCGCCCGCCGTGACCCGACGGCAAGCTTCTTCCTTGCAGTCGAGCATCCGCATGGGGTTCTTTTCAAAGCGCGCGTTGCAGTCGGCGCACATATTTTGAAGGTGCGGGCGGAAATACTCTTTGAGCGCCGCGTGATAGGCAGCGCGGCATCTCTTGCAGCCGATGGAATTGAGGCGGAGCGACACTTCTTTGAGCCCCAGCGACTTCAGAAAGTTTGCGGCGAGCGAGATGACTTCGGCGTCCGCTTCGGGCGAGGCAGCGCCGTAGAGCTCGCAGCCGAACTGATGGAATTCGCGCAGCCGCCCCGCCTGCGGGCGCTCGTAGCGGAACGCCGAGATGAAGTAATACATCTTGGCGGGGAGCGCCTCGCTCATGAGGCCGTTTTCGATAAAGGCGCGCGCGACGCCCGCCGTTCCCTCGGGGCGCAGGGTGATGCTCCTGCCGCCCTTATCGAGGAAGGTGTACATTTCTTTGTTGACGATATCCGTCGTATCGCCCACGCCGCGCACGAAGAGCTCGGTGTGTTCGAAGACGGGCGTCCTGATCTCCTTGAAGGCGTAAGCCTCGGCGGTCTTTCTCGCCGCGTCTTCGATGTGGTGCCACAGATATACGTCGCGGGGCAAAATATCCTTTGTCCCCTTGGGTGCCTGGATCATAAGTTTACTCCTTTTCCGATTGCCGCATGGGCTGTTCTTCCTCAAAGCGCGCTCCGCACAGAATCGCGCTTTGAGCCGTTCCCTTCCGCGCCTCAGAGGACGTACTTTTTGAGATCGCGGTTCTTGGTGATCTTGGCAAGATGTTCTTCGACGTACTTGCGGTCGATCTCCACCGTGACGAGGGGATAGTCTCCGCCGCCCGCGTTGAAGGAGATGTCTTCGAGCAGATACTCCATCACCGTGTGGAGGCGGCGCGCGCCGATGTCTTCGCTCGTCATGTTGATCTCTTCGGAGATCTCGGCGATCGCCTCGATGGCGTCGGACGTGAATTTGAGGTCGATGTTGTCGACGGCGAGAAGCACAGCGTACTGCCGCGTCAGTGAATGCTCCGTGCTCGTGAGGATGTTGATAAAGTCCTCTTTCGTGAGCGGCGTGAGCTCGACGGAGACTGGAAAGCGGCCCTGAAGCTCGGGGATGAGGTCCTCGACGCGGGCGACGTGGAAGGCGCCCGCCGCAATGAAGAGCATATAGTCCGTCTTGACGGGCCCGTACTTGGTCATCACCGTGCTGCCCTCGACAATGGGCAAAATGTCGCGCTGGACGCCTTCGCGCGAGACGTCCGCTCCGCCCGTGTTGCCCTTTGCGGCGATCTTATCGATCTCGTCGATGAAGATGATGCCGTCGTTTTCGGCGCGGCGCACCGCCTCTTCCTGGACGGCGTCGTTGTCGATGAGCTTATCGCTCTCTTCTGCGAGGAAGAGTTTCATAAGATCCTTGACGGCGATCTTGCGGCGCTTCTTTTTGGGCGGGAGCATCTCACCGAAGATGGAGCCCAAATTGATGGCTGCGCCCCCGGGGACGAGTTCCATCGTCTTGGGCTCGTCGCGAACGTCCGCCTCGACGACGAGGTTATCGAAGACGCCCTTTCTCAGCGATTCGAGAAGGTTCGCCTCGAACACTTCGCGCGGGGTCTCGCCGCGGTCGGCTTTTTTGAGCTCGGAAAGAATTTTGACGACGCGCTGTTCTGCAGCCGCCGTGGCTTTGACGGAAACTTCCGCCGCCTTCTCGTCTTTGACAAGGCGCACGGCGCTCTCCACGAGGTCGCGCACCATGCCCTCAACGTCCTTGCCCACATACCCCACTTCGGTGTACTTGGTGGCCTCCACCTTGATGAAGGGGGCTTTGACGAGCTTTGCAAGCCTTCTTGCGATCTCCGTCTTGCCCACGCCCGTGGGGCCCTTCATGATGATGTTCTTGGGCGTGATCTCCTCGCGCATCTCGGGGGAGAGCTGCGAGCGGCGGTAGCGGTTGCGCAGGGCGATGGCGACGGCTTTTTTCGCCTCGTCCTGCCCCACGATATGCTTATTGAGTTCGTTTACGATCTGTTTGGGAGAAAGATCCATGCTTGTTCCTCCGTCTTTACTTTCTTCGTATTCTGCGACGCATATTCTTTTCAAACCGTCTCGCAGATGATGTGGTCGTTCGTATAGACACAAATTTCACTTGCGATCTTGAGCGCCTTGCGCGCGATCTCTTCGGCGGAAAAATCGGTGTTCTGCGCAAGGGCGCGCGCCGCCGCCAGAGCATAATTGCCGCCCGAGCCGATGGCGCAGATGCCCTCGTCGGGTTCGATGACTTCGCCCGTACCCGACAGGATGAGGAGCGTATCCTTATCCGCCGTGATCATCATGGCATCGAGCTTTCTTCCGATCTTATCGCTCCGCCAAAGGTCTGCAAGCTCCACCGCCGAGCGCATGAGGTTGCCCGCAAACTTGTTGAGCATCCCTTCAAAGCGCTCCGAGAGCGAGAAGGCGTCCGTCACCGAGCCTGCAAAGCCCAGAATGACCTTGCCGCCGTAGATGCGGCGCACCTTGATAGCCGTATTCTTGAACACGACCGACTCGCCGAGGGTGACCTGTCCGTCCCCCGCGATCGCCGTGACTCCGTCCCGTTTGACAGCGCAGATGGTCGTTCCGCGAAATTCCATTTATCTTCCTCCTTCGCCATAGATCGCCGCCTTGAAGCGTTCGATCTCTTCGAGCGCAAGCGCGCCGAGGCGTCTCTTCTTTTCCTTTTTGTCGCGCACGGAAACGCTCTGCCTGAGGATGCCGTAATTGGCGTTCATGGGCTGAAAATCCTTGTTTTCCGTGGAGATATAGCGGGCGAGCGCCCCCGAAACGCAGGTATCTTCGGGCGCTTCGCTTAATTTTCCGTGCAGCCTGTTCCAGATATGGATGCCGACGAACAGCCCGCTCATCGCGCTCTCGACATACCCTTCAACGCCCGTGATCTGCCCCGCAAAAAAGAGGTCGGGATTGCTTCTGAGCGAAAAATCGTTATTCAGAAGTCTGTCCGCGGGGAGATAGGTGTTGCGGTGCATGACGCCGTAACGCTCGAACTCCGCATGCGCGAGGGCGGGGATGAGCGAAAACACCCGCTTCTGTTCGCCGAATTTGAGATTGGTCTGGCAGCCGACGAGGTTATAGCTCGTGCCCGCCTCGTTCTCCTTGCGCAGCTGCAACACGGCATAGGGGCGAGCGCCGCTCTCATCCGCAAGCCCCACGGGCTTGAAGGTGCCGAAACGGAGCGTATCCTTCCCGCGGGAAGCCATCACTTCGAGGGGCATACAGCCTTCGAAGATCTCCCCCTTTTCAAAATCGTGCAGCGTTGCCCGTTCGGCGGAAGTGAGCGCCTCCACAAAGGCGTAGTACTCTTCCTTCGTGAGCGGGCAGTTGATGTAATCGCCCGTGCCCTTCCCGTATCTGTCGCCCGTGAAAGTGCGGTCAAGATCGATGCTGTCCGCCGCCACGATGGGCGCGGAAGCGTCGTAAAAGTGCAGCGACGCGCCGAGTTTTTCTTCGATGTCTTTGTAGAGCGCCCCGCCCGTCAGCGGGCCCGTCGCGATAACGCCCTGTTCGGGCAGCGACGTCACTTCCTCGCAGACGATATGAATGTGCGGGCAGGCGCGCAGTTGTTCGGTGATGTAGGCGGAGAACTTCTCCCTGTCGACGGCGAGCGCCCCGCCCGCCGGCACACGGGATGTTTCCGCCGCCGCCATCGTGAGCGAGCCCAGCCGCCGCATCTCCTCTTTCAGAAGCCCGCAGGCGTTGCCCCAGATATCGTCGCTCTTCAGGGAATTGGAGCAGACGAGCTCGCCGAAGTTTGCGCTCTCGTGCGCGGGGGTGAACTTTTGCGGCTTCATGTCGACAAGTTCGACTTCGACGCCGCGGCTGCCGAGATAGTACGCCGCTTCGCTCCCCGCAAGCCCCGCGCCGATGATGCGGATCATGCGCTGCCCTCTCCCGCTTCGGGAGCGTCGGGCGCCTTCCCTTCGGGCGCCTTTTCGGGCTGAGGCGGGCGGTAGGAGCAGTCCTTATTGCTGCATTTCAAGACGCCCTTCTTGGTCTTGACGATCGCCTCGCCGCAGAGCGGGCATTTTTCGCCCGTTGGCTCGTCCCAGCTCATGAATTTGCAGGAAGGATACCCGCTGCACCCGTAATAGAGCCGCCCCGAACGGGTATAGAGCACTTTTGCAGGCTTGCCGCAGACGGGGCAGGTGCCCTCGAGCTTTTCTTCCCGCTTCTTCTCTTCGCCGTACGGGAGCGTCGATTTGCACTTGGGGTAGTTGGGGCAGGCGAGGAACTTGCCGAAACGGCCGTTCCGCACGATCATCATCGCGCCGCACTTAGGACAAGGCGTATCGGAGACGGGCGCCGTATCTTCGGAAATGATGTTCGAGCAGGCGGGATAGTTGGAGCAGGCGAGGAACTTGCCGTACTTGCCCGTCTTGCGCACCATGGGATGCCCGCACTTTTCGCAGAGGATGTCCGTCATCTCGTCGCCGTCCGTCGAGGCATAACGCAGCTTTTCCGCAAAGGGCGGGTAAAAGGCGGAGATGATCTCGTGCCAGTCCTTGCCGCCCTCCTCGATGTCGTCGAGCTTTTCCTCCATGTCCGCCGTGAAGCCGACGTCCATGATGTCGGTAAAGTACTTGCACAGCATATCGGTGATGCGGTATGCGATGTCGGTGGGCACCATATACTTGCCCTCTTTGGTCACATACTTGCGCTTGTTGAGGACGGAGATGATGGAAGCGTACGTCGAGGGGCGGCCGATGCCCTTATCTTCCATCGCCTTGACGAGGGAAGCGTCCGTGTATCTTACCGGGGGCTTGGTGAACTTCTGCTCGGGCTTTATTCCGAGCGCGTCGAGCGCGTCCCCTTCGGAAAGCGGGGGCAGAAGTTTGCCGCTGCCTTCCTCTTCCTCCTCCTTCTTCGCCTCCTGATAGACGGCGGTGAAGCCCGCGAATTTCAGGCTTTTTCCCGTCGCCTTGAAGGAATAACCGCTGTTGTCGATGACGATCTGCATCGCATCGTACAAAGCTTCCGCCATCTGCGAGGCGATGAAGCGCTCGTAGATGAGCTTATAGACCTGATAATGCTTTTTATCGAGCATCTTTTTGGCGCGCTCGGGGGTGAGCGTCACGTCGATGGGACGGATGGCTTCGTGCGCGTCCTGCGCCCCCTTCTTGGAGGCGTAATGATTGGGCTTCGCGGGGCAATACTCCTTGCCGAAGCGCTCCTCGATGTAAGAAAGCGCCGCCGCCTGCGCCTCGTCGGAAACGCGCGTCGAGTCGGTACGGATATAGGTGACGAAGGCGATATGCCCCTCCCCCTCGACATCCATGCCCTCGTAGAGGTGCTGCGCCATGAGCATGGTCTCGGGCGCGGTGTAGCCGAGCTTGTTGGAAGCATCCTGCTGCAGGGTGCTCGTCGTGAAGGGCGCGGGAGCGTGTGAGCGCGCGACGCTCTTCTTGACGGAAGAGACGGTGTATTCGCCCGCCGCAAGCGCCTGAAGGACGGCGTCCGCCTGCTCCTTGCTGCCCACTTTGAACTTTTTATTGTTGAACTTTTCGAGCGCCGCCTTGAAGGGGGAGAATTTCTTCTCCTTGTCCTGCAATTCCGCAGTGATCGTCCAGTATTCTTCGGGTTTGAACGCCCGGATCTCGCGTTCGCGGTCGACGACGAGCCTCAGCGCCACCGACTGCACGCGCCCCGCCGAAAGCCCGCTCTGCAATTTGTTGTTGAGGAGCGGCGAGAGCTTATAGCCCACGAGGCGGTCGAGCACGCGGCGCGCCTGCTGCGCGTCCACGAGGTTATAGTTGATCTTCCGCGGGTGTTCCAACGCCTTCGTGACGGCTTTGGGGGAAATTTCGTTGAATTCGATGCGGTTCTCGCCGTTCCCGTCCAGACCCAGCACCGTCTGCAAGTGCCAGGAGATCGCCTCGCCCTCGCGGTCGGGGTCGGTCGCGAGATAGACGCGGTCGGCCTTTTTCGCCTCGTCCATGAGGCGTTTTACGGTATCTTCCTTGCCCGCCGAAACGACGTAACGCGGCTCGAAGTTCTTTTCGACGGCAACGCCCAGCGTCTTTTGGGGCAGGTCGCGGATGTGTCCGCCGGACGCATCCACGCGGTACTTCCCCTTGAGATATTTGGAAATGGTCTTCGCCTTGGAAGGCGACTCTACGATGATGAGATCCATAAAAGCTCCTTAAGGCCCTGCGCTCAGCGCGCAAGGGAATAGCGGTTTCCGCCCGCCTTGACGGCGAGCCCTTTGAGTTCGAGCGAAGAAAGCACTGCCGCCGCCTCAAAAATTTTCATTCCCGCCCGTTCCGCCAGAACGGACGAGTGCAATTCTCCCCCTTCGCGCAGGACTTCATACACGCGCCGCTCTTCGGGGGTGAGTCCCTTTTCTTCCGCCCTCTCCTCTTGCCGATGTGTTTCAAAGCCGTAAAAAGAGAGGATGTCTTCCGCTTCCGTCACGAGGGAAGCGCCCTTTTTCAGAAGGTCGTTGCAGCCCGCGCCGCGCGTTTCGTTGGGGCGATAGGGAAGCGCGAACACATCGCGGCCGAATTCCGCCGCGCAGTTCGCCGTGATGAGCGCGCCGCTCCTTGCCCCTGCCGAGAGGACGAGCACGCCCTCCGAAAGGCCTGCAAGCAGGCGGTTGCGCTCGTGAAAGCTGTACTTTTTCACGCCCTCATCCAAAGGATATTCGCTGAGGAGCAGCCCGCTTTTTGCGATCTGTTCCTTGAGCCCCGCGTGCGAGGCGGGATAGCACTCCTTCAGCCCGCACGGCAGCACCGAGATGAGGTTCTTTAACGGGAGCGCGCCCGAGATGGCGGCGCTGTCTCCCCCTTCCGCCAGCCCCGTGACGATGCAGAAGCGGGAGGCGAGCTCCCCTGCGATCGCTTTGCCGAGGCTCTCCGCCCACGGCGGCGTCACGCGCGATCCGACGATGCAGAATTTACGCTTGGTAAGAAGGGAACGGTCGCCCTTCCCGTATAACAGAAGGGGCGGAGAGGCGATGTTTCTGAGCGCTTCGGGGTAGTCGTCGTCGAGCACGGTGAGGGCAAAACAGCCCTCCCGTTCCAGCCTTTTCACAAGCTGCGAAGCCGCCGCAAAGCGAGCGCCTCTCTCTTTATATAACCGCGCCTTAGGGGAATTTATCACGGTCGGCGCAATTTTTTCGTATTCTTCGAGGAGACGGGCGGGAGAAGCGGCCGCACGAAGAAGGGCGGCGCACTCGCGCCTGTCAAGCTCCGTGCATCCGCAAAGCCATACGATCCCCAGCTCTTCCTGCGTCATATCCGCCTCCTTTTATCCCCCAAAACCCGCCGAAGCGGCTTTTCGGGAATTTTTTACTCCCTCCGTCGCGTTACACCCAACTCTTTCTCGCGCGGGGGAAGAGAACTGCCGTTGTCGAAATCTTGCATTTTATAATGAGGCGACTCCCTCAGTCTTGCCGCCGATGTTCCATCGGACGACAAGACAGCTCCCCCATGGGAGGAGCCAAGGAGGGTGCGGTTCCCCGCCTTGCTCCTAAAATCTCCTTCTGCAAGCAAGGTTGCCTTGCGCAGCAGGACTCAATTTGCCTTTTGCCAAAGGCTTAGTGTCCAATAAGGACAAAACAGTGCGTGGGCGATAACGCCTGTTAAAATCAAAAAACTTCGCCCCTCACGGCATTTGTTTTGCGAAGCAAAAGAAATGCGTGAATTAAAAATCTACTGAGCCGAGCAGGGTTCCCCTGCGCTGGCTCCCCCAATTTGCCCTATACTTAGGGCTTACTGTTCTTAGAATGACAACAAAGTGCGTGGGCGATAACGCCTGTTAAAATCAAAAAACTTCGCCCCTCACGGAATTTGTTTCGCGCAGCGAAAGAAATTCGTGAACTTATCGAAATGATATTCGATACGACACCGCCTCGAACATATGGCGGGGCATGATGTCCTCGCTCTGGTCGAGATCGGCGATAGTGCGCGCCACCTTGATGATGCGCGCCCTTGCCCGTGCCGAGAGCTGCATCCGCTCGAACGCGTCGCGCAAAATGCGGTCGCACTCGGGCGAGAGAGGGCAGAATTCCCTCAGTTCCCGCTCCCCCATCTCGGCATTGGTGTGGAGGGGCCGCTCCTCGAAGCGGTTGCTCTGGATGCGCCTTGCCCCGTTCACACGCTCGCGGACGCAGGCAGAACTTTCCTGCGCCTCGTCTGCCGCAAGGTCGTCGTAGGCGATGGCGTCCACCTCCACCTGCAGATCGATGCGGTCGAGGAGCGGGCCCGAGACCTTGCGGCGGTAACTCCTGATCTCCGCGGGCGTACAGGTACAGGTGAGCTTTTCCGACCCGTAGTTGCCGCAGGGGCATGGGTTCATGCTCGCACAGAGCATGAACCGCGCGGGATAGGTACAGCTGCCGCCCGAACGGGAAATGGTGATCTTGCCGTCCTCGAGGGGCTGGCGCAGCGCTTCCAGCGTCGAACGCTTGTATTCGGGCAGCTCATCGAGAAAGAGCACGCCGCCGTGCGCGAGGGAAATTTCGCCGGGATGCACCACGCGGTTGCCGCCGCCGCACATGGAAACGGTCGTCGCCGTGTGGTGCGGCGTGCGGAAGGGGCGCTCTGTGACGATGCCCTCCTCCCCCAGAATGCCCGCGACGGAGTGGATCTTGGTGATCTCGAGCGCCTCGTCGAAGGAAAGATCGGGCATGATGGTGGGGATGCAGCGGGCGATCATCGTCTTGCCCGTGCCGGGCGGGCCGACGAGCAGAAGGTTATGCCCGCCCGCGACGGCGATCTCCACCGCGCGCCGCGCCATGGGCTGACCCTTGACGAATTTCAAGTCGGAAGAGCTCTCTCCCCTTCCCCCGGGCACATATTTGACGGGCTTGACGGGAGAAGGCTGCTCTGCGCCGACGAGGAATCTGACGACATCCGTGAGAGACGAGAAGGGATAGACGGCAACGCCGTCCAAAAAGCGCGCCTCGCCCGCGTTGGCGGCGGGGATGACGAAGGTATCAAAGCCGCGCGCTTTAGCCGAAATGAGGATGGGCAGGAGCCCCCTCACAGGGCGCAGGCTGCCGTCGAGGGAGAGCTCCCCGAGGAACACGATGCCCGCAAGGTTCGCCCCCACGAGCTGCTCGCTCGCCTTCAGAAGACCGACGGCGACGGCAAGATCGAAGGAAGCGCCTTCCTTCCTAAGGTCGGCGGGAGCAAGATTGACCGTCACCTTGACGACGGGAAAGGAAAACCCGCTGTTTTTGAGGGCGGAGCGCACGCGCTCCTTAGACTCCTTGACGGCGGCGTCGGGAAGCCCCACCATTTCAAAGGCGGGCACGCCCTTGTTGACGTCCGTCTCCACCGTGACGGGTACTCCCTCGAGCCCCGCCAATGCAAAACAAGTCACATTCGAGATCATCTTTGCCCCCTTTTCTTGTGTGATCTCCCCGCAAAAGTCTTGCGGAGATGCCGTTCCTTTTCCCGGCAGCAGGCGCCGCGCCGAAAAAGGAATGAGGAAAGTGCAAAAAGAACGAAACGCACCCGCGTTTCGTTCTTTGAGAACATCGCTTAAGCAAAGAGCGCCGTCTGCAGCCCTGCGGGAAGAGGCACCGAGAAGGTGAACGGGATGAGCAGCACGAACGAGAGGATGAGCAATGCGGCGATCACCCACATCATGGCTTTTGCCGCCTTGCCGCCTTCGGCAAGGACCTTATCGCCCGCGAAGCCGCCGATCGCAAACAGGAAGATGAGCGCCGCCAGCAGGAAGCCGAACGCTCCGCCCCCGAAGAAGGAACAGACGAGCGAAAGCACGAGCCCCGCTGCCGCAATGACGAGTGCGCGCAGGACGGGCTTTTCATAGTCCTTTTTGAGGACAAGGAACCACACGAGCGCCACGATGCTCGCCGCAGCAGCGACGGCCGCAGTCAGAAGCCCCGCGCAGGTCACGGCGAAGAGCTCGCCCGTGCCCGCAAAGATGGTATGGAGCGCCCAGCTCTGCACATAGGAAGTTGCGTTGACACCTGCAAAGCCGCCCGCAAACAACTTCCATGCGACGGCAAAGACGTTCATGGGCGCGGCGGGATCGCCGAACACGCGCACATAGGGAAGGTAGGCGGGGATGACGGCGAGCAGGGAAAGAAGCAGCGTGCCGACGAGGAAGACGACCGCAAAGGAAGCGATCGCCGCGCGGTCCTTGAAGCGATACTCCGCCTCGACGCGCGCCCTGCGCCCGGAAGCGGAAGGCACTTCCGCCTGCTCCTCTCCTTCCGTCTCTTCCGGAAGGGCGGGCTCTTCCTCCGCCTTGGCAAGATAATACTCCTTCGCCTTCTTCTGGCGCACCATGCCGAACGCGAAGAGCACGACGACACCGAGCATGGGGATCGCCCACACGCCGTTGGTGCAGACGGCGAACGCCCCGAAGAGCGCGCTCAGGATGACGGGCAAAACGCCCTTGAAGTCTGCCGTCCTGATGCCCTTCGAATAAAATTTATGGCAGAAATAGACGGATGCCGTAAAGAAGAAGATGCCGAGCATGAGGGGCGTTCCCAGATGCCCCGCCGTAAAGAATGCCGCCGAAAGCGCATAGAGCACGGCAAAGATAAAGCCTGCCCTGTCGCTCTTTGCAAGATCGCGCACGAGGAAATAGCCGAAGATGAGCGTGCCGAACGCGGCAAGGAAGGGGAAGAACCTGAGCCCGAAGGCGCTCATGCCGAAGATGAGCGTGCCGAGGGCGAGGATATCCGTTCCCAGCGCGTTATAGACGGTATCGGCAACGTAGGTATCGCCCTTCACATAGGAACCGCCCGCGCGCATCTCCTGAATGGTCATCAAAGAATAAGCCTCTTCCTCCGAAAAACGATAGAAGGAGGACTCGCTTGCCACGGGGAGGGTCTGACTGTCGAGGACGGCGGAAGCGCGTTTGAGCGCCTCTGCCTTGCTCTCCCCTTCCGGCCCGCGGATGAAGGAGGCGTCGTCGAGCTCGGCAGAGAGCAGGATGGGCGTCCGTTCCTCATCGGAAAGGCTGTTGTTTTCAGCGACGAACAGCACTTCGTTGATGCGGACGCTGCTGCTGCGCGCAAAGAAGCAATAATAGGGATAGGTGCGAAGCGACCAGCCGTTCTCGCTGATCTCCGTCACATCGAACGTCAGCCAATTATAGGGAGCGTTGACGATCGCCTCCTCTTTTTCCGTCGCCGCCGTATAGACGGAGGGAACGGTGAGGGCATATGTCGTGCTGAAGCTGGAAGTTGCCGTCGTGCTGCGGCCGATGCGGATCTCCGTCGATCCCCCGGCGGGAGCATACACGGCGCCCGTGTTGACGAGGATCTTTTTGACGTAGATGTTGGACGAGCTCGCAGACTGGGGCATGGAGAGGTGGAACACGAGATCGGGTTCCTTGGCATCCCCTTCCTGCTTTGCGGTGAGGACAAAGGAATCGCCCGTCGTCGTGACGCTGCCCAGCGTACCCAGCCCGATCGCTAAAAACGCAAGCGCCAAGATGAGAAAGGCGCGGAAGTACTTGGTAGCGTTTTTCCAAAAATTCTTCTTCATAAATGCTTTCCTTACCTGATAGCGAATATTGCCGTTTTCTATTCTAACCGATTAGCGGAGAATTGTAAACGGTTTTTCGCCGCTTTTTCCAAAAAAACGGCGGCGCCGAGGCGCCGCCCTTCCGTTCATTGATTTCAGATGTCTTCCTTGACCTTGGCTGCCTTGCCCGTACGGCCGCGGAGATAGTAAAGCTTTGCCCTTCTCACCTTGCCCGCGCGGACGACGGTGACATAGGCGACCTTGGGGGAGTGCAGGGGGAAGCAGCGCTCCACACCGACGCCGAAGGAAAGACGGCGCACCGTGAAGCTCTCGCGGATGCCCCCGTGCTTCTTGGCGATGACGACGCCCTCAAAATTCTGGATCCTTTCCTTGCCGCCCTCGATGATGCGGTAGCCCACCTTGACGGTGTCGCCGACCTTGAACTGGGGCACGTTCTCTTTGAGCCCCTCGCGCTCGATCGCTTCAATGAGACCTTTCATAGATATAACCTCCATTCGATCACGAAACGTTCATTCCCGGTTTGGTATTTGCCCCGAAATTTAAGGGCCGCGGCAGCGGAACGCCCGAAGTCACTTGATGATTATACCCGAAACCCGCACAAAAATCAACTGTTTTTATGCAGCTTTGCGCACTTTTTCCGCGTTTTTCCGCCCTGTTTTGCAGATCTCCGCGTTCATCCGCCCGACTTTTTGGGCGCATACACGTCTTTCCTCACCCGCGTGCGGGAGATGAGCTCCCCGCCCTCCCCATAGACGCAAAGAAAACTCTCGCTCACGATCCCCTCCTTCCCTTCCTCCCCTTCGGGCAGGGGCAAAGAGGCAAGAATGGTGCTTTCCGCGCGGTATAAAAGCCCGTCGGGCGTGCCGTAAAGGCGCACGGTGAGCGAGCCCTGCCCGCAGAAAGCTTCGACCCTCACGGGCGAAGAGCGGGCATTCAGGAGCTTCAGATCGCTCCATTTGCTCACCATTGCGTCGAGAGAGGGCGGAAGATAGGAGACGGCGAGGGAATGGGGATGGCTCTCTGAAACGCGCAGCCCCCCTTCGAGCGCCGCATAAAAGAGGGTGCTGCTCACCTGGCAGACGCCCCCGCCCGTCCCCAAGACGTATTCGCCGCGCTCGATGACGGGCGCTTCCCGAAACCCGTTTTCTTCGGTGCGCTCCCCCACCGCCGCATTGAAGGAAAAGCGTTCGCGCGGGGAAAGCACGATGCCCGAGATCCGCTCCGCCGCGAGGCGGATGTTGTGCGCGCGGCCAGAATTCTCCTCGCTGAAATACGTCGTACAGGAGGAGAGCAGCGCTTCCCCTCCCGAAAGAGCAGCCGCCTCCCCTTCCGCCCGCGCGAAACGGGGCGGGACGGGAAAAGCAAAAGCGCTCCAAACAAGGAGCGCAGCCGCCGAACAAAAGAAAAACACCTTCCGAAGCCCTCTCAAATGCCCACCCCGCGCGAGCGCAGGGCGTTAAGCAGCCTTTCGTCGGGCTCGAAGACGGGCATGCCCACAACGTGGACGCCGTCCTCCATGTGAAAGTCCGACCCGCCGCTTATCATCAGCCCGTGCGCCTCCGCATAGGCACAATATGCCTGCGTCTCCTCCTCAGTATGCGTCGTGTAGGCGCACTCTATGCCGTCCAGCCCCCGCTGCGTCAGGCGTCCGAGGAGGGCGCGTTTTTCCCGCTCGCTGAGACGGATGCGGCCGGGATGCGCGAGCACGGCGATGCCGCCCGCAGCGTGGATGATGTCGATCGCGTCTTCGGGCGAAGGGCGGCAGAGATCGGAATAAGCGGGCTTGCCGCGGTCGAAAAATTCCAAGTAGAGCTTTCCCGCCGTCTCGCGGTAGGCGTCCCCCTCAGTTGCTCCCAAAGCCCGCGCAAAGGCGCGTACGACGTGCATGGTGTGAAGGGGCGCGTCGGGGCGGGCGCGCAGAGCAAGCGCGTCATGAAGGCCGACATTGAGCCCGAGCACTGCGTTCGCCTTCTCGATCATATCCTCCGAGCGGACGAGTGCGCCTTCCTTCCGCTCTTTTAGAAAGCGGAAATACGCTTCTCCCCGCTCGCAGCCATAGCCGAGGATATGCACTTTGACGTCCTCGTAGGCGGAAACTTCCCAGCCGGGAACGCAGCAGATGCCGAGCTCCTTTGCCGCCGCCAACGCCTCGGGAACGCCCTCCATGCTGTCGTGATCGGTCAGAGAAAAGAGGGAAAGCCCCGCCTCTTTGCAGCGGGCGGCGACTTCCGCGGGCGCATATTTTCCGTCCGAACAGAGGGAATGCAGATGAAGATCGGCCCTCATGATACGATCTTCCCTCCGTAAATGCGGATCTTGTTGGTCTCTTTGCCGTATAAAACGCGCTCGGCGTGCGTGCAGGTGATGATGCACTGCAGCCCTTCGGTGCGGGCGACGAGCTTCTTTCTTCGCGGCAGGTCGAGCTCGCTCATCACGTCGTCGAGAACGAGCACAGGCGGCTCCCCCGCAAGGCGGGTGAAGATCTCTACTTCGGCAAGTTTTAAGGAGAGCGCCGCCGTGCGCGCCTGCCCCTGCGAGGCAAAGGCGCGGGCGTCCGCTCCGCCGATCGAGATCTTGACGTCGTCGCGGTGCGGCCCCACCGTCGTAAAGCCGAGACGAAGATCGCGCTCGTTGGCGGCGGAGAGTTCCTTCATGAGCTCTTCCGCGATCTCCTCCTCCCCCTCGGGATAGTCCGCATCGAAGGAGAGCGAAAGCTCCTCCGCTCCGTCTGTGAGGAAGGAATGCGCCTCTTGGGCGAGGGGGGAAAGCTCTTTGAGGTATGCCGCGCGGTGGCGCACGATGACGGCGGCATAGCGGGCAAGCTGCTCGTCCCACACGGGGAGGGTATCGAGGACGAGGGAAACGTCGCGGTTTTTCAGAAGGTTGTTGCGCTGATCGAGGATCTTGTTGTAGCGCAGAAGCGCCTGCGCGTAAGGGCGGGAGGTCTGCGAAATGGAAAGATTGAGAAAACGGCGGCGTTCGTCGGGACCGTCCTGGATGAGGCGCAGCTCCCCGGGGGAAAAGAACACGCTGTTGATGTTGCCCAGAAAATCGGCGCTTTTACTGACTTTGACGCCGTTGACGCGCAGCTCGCGCTTGTTTTCGAAGATGTCCGCTTCCAAAGAGAGGGTGCCGAAACGGCTCTCCCCCTCGGCGCGGAGGGAAGCGCAGCTCTCCCCGCGGCGGATGAGCTGGCGGTCGTGGCGGATGCGGAGCGATGAGCCCGTACACAGGTAAAAGACCGCTTCGGCGCAGTTGGTCTTGCCCTGCGCGTTGCGCCCCGTGAGCACGTTGAGCCCGTCTGCAAAGGCGAACGTCTCGTCTTCGTAATTCCTGAAGTTGTGGAGAGTAAGTTTTTTTATGCGCATGAGGAGAACTTTCTTTTGAAAAACACTTTTCTTTCGGCGGGATTTGTATTATAATTGAATAAAATTGGTTTTTCTATCCCTATTATAACAAAACGGCGGAAAAAGGAAAAGCATTTCAGAGGAAAAAATGGCGGAAATCACCCAGTTGGAAGTTATGTGGAACCAGATCAAGGAGCGGGCAAAGCAGCTGTTCACGCCCATCTCCTTCAGCGCGTTCATCGAACCGCTCGTCCCCCAGGATATCGTCAACCGCAAGATCGTGCTCAAAGCGGAGACCGACCTTGTGGCGAGCGTCATCACGACGAGCCACGCCGAAAAACTGCGCGAGGCCGTCTCCACATCCGATACGGGGCTGAAAGACTTCACCATCGTCGTTGACGGGAGCGAGATCTATACGCTCACCGAGATGCCCGACGCCCTCGAAGAGACGACCGTCACTTTGGATAAGCGCTTCACCTTTGATTCCTTCGTCGTGGGGCCTTCCAACAAGTTCGTCTATGCGGCGGCGAAATCGGTCGCGGAAGCGCCCGGCGAAAATTTCAACCCCCTCTACATCTACGGCGGCACGGGGCTCGGGAAGACCCACCTCATGCAGGCCATCGCCAACGAGATCGCCGAAAAGAAGCCCTCCCTCCACGTCATCTACACGACGAGCGAAAAGTTCCTCAACGAGTATGTGGACAGCATGTATAGTAAGCGCGGCGCGGGGCGGGACAGCGAGACGCGCTTCCGCAACCGCTACCGCAATGTGGACGTGCTCATCATCGACGACATCCAGTTCTGGGCGAACAAGCACGGCGTGCAGGAAGCGTTCTTCCACACCTTCAACGAGCTCTTCTCGCAGCACAAGCAGATCGTCATTTCCTCCGACTGCCCTGCAAAGGAGCTGACGACGCTCGAAGAGCGCCTTCGGACGCGCTTTGAGGGCGGGCTCATCGCCGACATCCAGCCGCCCGATCTTGAAATGAAGATCGCCATCTTGAAGCGCAAGGCACTCGAAAAGAAGTACGTCATCCCCGACGACGTGCTCTCCTTCCTCGTGAGGAATACCGACAACAACGTGCGCACCCTCGAAGGCCGGCTCAACACCGTCATCTTTGCGAGCAAGCTGCACGAAGAGCCCATCAGCTTAAAACTCGCCTCCCTCGCCCTTCAGGAGAGCGTGGGCGAAGGCGACGCACAGGAGGAAGTGACGCCCGAGAGCATCCTCCGCGCGGCTTCCCACTATTTTTCCTTGAAAGAGAGCGACATCACGGGCAAGAGCAAGCGGCAGGACCTCGTCCGCGCCCGCCAGATCTGCATCTTCCTGATGTGCGACATGCTCTCCGTGCCCCTCATCTCCATCGGCAAAGTGATGGGCGGGAGAGACCACTCCACCATCATCTACGCGCGCGACAAGATCGCCGACCTCATGCGCCTCAACGACAGCGTCGCAAAGGCCGTGACCGACATCAAGAGCGCCGTCTTAAAACAATAACGTATGCATGAATTTTCGGAAGGGACGTATGACGCCGTTGTCATCGGCGCGGGGCATGCGGGGTGCGAAGCCGCCCTCGCCCTCGCCCGCACGGGGCAGAAGACCGTCCTTTTGACACTCAACTTAGACAGCATCGGCTTTCTCCCCTGTAACCCCTCCGTCGGCGGCACGGCGAAGGGGCATTTGGTGCGCGAAATAGACGCTCTGGGCGGGGAGATGGGCCTCGTCGCCGACCTCACGGCGCTGCAGTACCGTATGCTTAACACGGGCAAGGGCGCCGCAGTGCAGTCCCTCCGCGCCCAGACGGACAAGAACGCCTATCACCGCGAGATGAAGCGCGTGTTGGAGCACACGGAAAACTTGCGCATCGTGCAGGGCGAAGCGGCGCGCATCCTCACAGAGAACGGGAAAGTTTCGGGCGTCGTCACAAGCTACGGCGGCGTCTTTTCCTGCCGCGCCGCCGTCATTGCGACGGGCGTTTACCTCAATGCCCGCACCATCACGGGGGAGGTCGTCAAAGAGAGCGGTCCCAACGGGTTCGCCCCCGCTACTCTCCTCACCCAAAACCTCATGGAGCTCGGCTATTCGGTACGGCGTTTCAAGACGGGCACCCCCGCCCGCCTCGACGGCCGCACCGTAAACACTTCCGCCCTCACCGTACAGCCGGGCGAAGAAGTGTTCCCCTTCTCCTTCTTGAACGACGGCGTACCGCCTTCAGACTGCCAGGAAGTCTGCTACCTCACCTACACCAACCAAAGGACGCACGAGCTCATTTTAAGCAATCTCGACCGCGCGCCCCTCTATAACGGCACCATCTCTTCGACGGGCCCCCGCTACTGCCCTTCCATTGAGACAAAGGTCGTGCGTTTTTCCGACAAGGAGCGCCATCAGCTCTTTCTGGAGCCCGAGGGCGCCGACACCACCGAGATCTATGTGCAGGGGCTCTCGACCTCCCTCCCCCACGACCTGCAGAAGGAGGTGTACCGCACGGTCGAAGGGCTGGAACGGTGCGAGATCGTGCGCTATGCCTATGCCATCGAGTACGACTGCATCGACACCCTCGACGTTCTGCCCACCCTCGAATTCAAGAAGGTGGAAGGCCTCTATACCGCGGGGCAGATCAACGGCACGAGCGGCTATGAAGAGGCGGCGGCGCAGGGGCTTGTGGCGGGGCTCAACGCCTCCTTGAAACTGCGCGGGCTTCCCCCGCTCATTTTGCGGCGCGATCAGGCGTATATCGGCGTACTCATCGACGACCTTGTGACGAAAGGCACCGACGAGCCCTACCGCATGATGACCTCGCGCGCGGAATTCCGTCTGCTCCTTCGGCAGGACAACGCGGACGTGCGCCTCACCCCGATCGGACGGGAGTGCGGGCTCGTGACGGACGAAAGATGGCAGCGCTTTTTGGAACGCAAACAAATGCGCGAAGAGGTGCTTTCCCTCCTCAACACGCGCGCAGACAACAAGCAGGCAGCCGCCCTTCTGGAAGCGCACGGCGAGCACTTCACGAACGGCGTCACCTATTCCGACCTTCTGCGCCGCAATATCCCGATCAAAGAACTCAGACGCGAATTCGGGCTCTTTGAAGGCGTGCCGAACGACATCCTCCTTTCCGCCGAGACGGAAGTGCGCTATGAGGGCTACTTGAAGACGAGCGAGCGCGAGCGCGAAAAGGCAAAGCGGATGGAAGAAAAGCCGCTGCCGCCCGATCTTGATTACGAGCACATCGACGGGCTCCGCCTCGAAGCGCGGGAAAAGCTCGCCCGCATCCGTCCCCTCAACCTGGGGCAGGCAGAGCGCATCTCGGGCGTCAACCCCGCCGACATCGCCGTCCTCATGGTGTATCTCACCTTAAAGGAGCACAAATGACGCTGCGGCCCTATCAAACGGGCGACCTTGCCGCGATCGCCGACCTCTTTTTTCAAAGCGTGCATACGCTCTGCCGCGGCGACTATACCGAGGAACAGCTCGACGCCTGGGCGACGGGACATATCGACGAGGAAGCGTGGGACGCCTCCTTCCGCGCCCGTCATACGCTCGTCGCCGAAGAAAACGGCGCGCTCCTCGGCTTTGCCGATATGACAAAGGACGGTTATTTGGACCGCCTCTACGTCCACCCCTCGCACACGGGAAAAGGCGTTGCGACCGCCCTCGTCAACGCCCTGGAAGCAGCCTGCCCCGCCCAACGGTTCACAACGCACGCATCGAAGACCGCCCGCCCTTTCTTCGAACGGCGCGGCTACAGCGTCGAAAAGGAGCAGCAAGTCGTGCGCCGCGGCGCAGTTCTTACCAATTTTGTGATGAAAAAGACTCCGTGAAGCACCACGGAGTCTTTTTGTTCGGTTTGGATGCGGGGAAGCCGCTCAAAGGCCTTCAAGCTCGTCCAGAGAGAGCGAGAAGGCGGGGATGAAGTGCTCGAAAAAGTAAGCGACGGCGCGGAGCTCCATATGTTCGAGCGATTCGTGCAGCGTGCGCTCCGCCTGGGCGAACTCGCGGTTGCCCGAGCGCAGCTCTTCCAAACACTTGATGTAGGCGGAGAGCTTATCGGCGGCTTTGACGAAGCGGTACTCGTCCGAATGCTTCTCTGCCTGCAAATAGGGATAGAGCTCTTTCTTGAGCTCGGGCGGCAGGGTGTCTGCGATCTTTTCGACGGCGAGCTTTTCGAGCTTTTCGTACTCGCCGTGGATGCTGTTGTTGAAATATTTGACGGGGGTGGGCAGATCGCCCGTCATCACCTCGCTTACTTCGTGGTAGAGGGCGTAAAAGACGGCTTTTTCCGCGTCGATATGCCCGCCGAAGACGCCGTTTTCGATGCAGACGAGAGCGTGCGTCAAGACCGCCACCGAGTGCGAATGCTCCATGATGTTCTCATCGCGCACCGAGCGCATGAGCTGCCAGCGCTTGATGAACTTCATGCGGTCGAGATAGGCGTAAAACTGTTCCATAAGAATATGCTCCCCCGCGCAAGTGCGCGCAGGAAATATTATAGCACAGCGGCGGGCAAAAAACAATCTCCGAGGCGCGAAAAACCGCGAAAATTCTTGACATTTGCGCCGCAAAGCAATATAATGAGAGCACAAATGAATTATCCGTCGTGGGTGCTGTAACAAGCTGAGATGATACCACTTGAATCGGGCAAGGTAATGCTTGGACGAAAGACAGGATTTCAAGGTAAAAGTTCCGCCCGCTTTTTTGCGGGCGTTTTTTTATCCGACGGGCTTTCCGTATCAAGCGGGCAGTCCGCCGAGGCGGGTAACTCAAAAAAAATATGGAGGTTTTTTATGTTACTCAACTCCCTTTTGGCGGATCCCGCAGAATGGTACCCCATCCTCTTCGATTCGCCCATGAACATCGCGCGCGGCGTCTGCTTCTGGGCGACCATCGCGCTCGCGCTTGCCTTCCTCGCCTGCGTGCTCCTCATCCGCGGCGAAAAGAGAGCGCCCTTCCTCAAAGCGAGCCTCATCTTCTTCGTCGTCTATGCGTGCGCCGTGGGCATCACGCTGCTCACCTTCACCTTCCTCGAGGACGGCATCACCCTCACCCTGTTTGCGCCCCTCGTCTCCCTCATCGGAGCGATCGCCGTGAGCGCGGTGCTGCTCTTTCTCAAACGCTGCGCCGTGACGTATGCGATCTCGGGCGTGCTCATCGCGGGGGCGCTCGTCGCTTCCCTCGTCTGCATGGGCATCTACTATGAGTCGGGCGAAGCCGCCGATATGAACGGCACCACCAACGACGAAGTCGAATCCGTCGCGCTCTACATTTCGGCAGCCGTCGCCATCGTCGCCGTGCTCGCCGCGACCTTCCTCACGGGGAGGGGCGATAAAAAGGGCTTCGATACCAAAGCCATCTCCTACGCCGCCGTCTGCATCGCCATGAGCTTCGCCCTCTCCTATCTTCGCATCGTCAAGATGCCCCAGGGCGGCTCCATCACCATCGCTTCCCTCGTGCCCCTCATGATCTATTCCTATATGTTCGGCACCAGGAAGGGCGTGTTTGCAGGGTTCATCTACGGCATTTTACAGGCGTTCCAGGACCCCTACATCCTGCACCCCGCGCAGTTCCTCCTCGACTATCCCCTCGCCTTCATGTGCATCGGGCTTGCGGGCTGCTTTGCGAAGGTCAAGGCGCTCGATAAGGCGCCCCAGGTGCAGATCGCGCTCGGCGGCGTCGTTGCGGGGCTTTCGCGCTTCGTAATGCACTTCCTTTCGGGCATGTTCGCCTTCGGTATGTGGGCGCCCGAGGGTCAGCCCGTGTGGCTGTACAGCCTCACCTATCAGGCGGGCTATGTGCTGCCCGATATCGCCATCGCCATCGTGGCGGCAGCCATCCTGTTCAGCTCCAGGGCGTTCGTCAAGCAGGTGAGGCGCTTCAACACCGCAAAGCCCGCCGCTCAACCCGCGGCGGAGGAGCAGACAGTTCCCCCTCAGGCATAACGCAACACTCCCGATATTGCAGCAGCGCGCCCGCGGAACGTCCGCGGGCGCGCCTCATTTTATACGAATTGCAGAATATCCACGAGCAGGGCAAAGCCCAAGATAAGCAAAAAGCCCACAGTGTGGATGACCGCCTCGACCTTGCGGGAGATGGGCTTGCCGCGTACCCATTCGATGGCGGTGAACACCACCTTGCTCCCGTCGAGCGCGGGGATGGGCAAGAGGTTGAAGACGGCGAGGTTGACACCGATATAGCCCGCGATCTCCAAAAAATATTTGAGCCCCATCGAGGCGAGCTGCGCCGTCATGGAGATGGTCGTCACAGGCCCGCCGAAGGCGTCGAGCCCCAGCCTGCCCGTCAACAGCTCGCCGAGAACGCGGAAGATGGAGCCCGCGATCTTGAAGGAATAGACGAAGGAGCGGCCTACGGTTTCAAAAAAGCCGAACCTGGCGGCGGCGTTCGCCATCAAAAAGTTGCCCTCTTCGTCCTGCGCCGCGCCGAGCGCGCGCCATAGAAGGTCGGTATCGGCGCTCGACGCATCCTGAACGTCCGCGCGCAGCATGACGGTGACTTGCGTCTTCTCCCGCCGCTTTGCAGCGCCCTCCTCCCACTCGACGACGCGGGAGACGGTGAAGGGCACGAGATCGCCCTGCTTCTTGCCGTGGAGCGCCGCAAGAAGGTCGGTCGTCAAATACACGTCCCTGCCGTCCGCCTCCAGGATGATGTCCTGATCGGCGAGCGAATAGGCGGCGTACTCCCCTTCGGCGGGAGCGACTTCGTAGACGGCGATGAGCGTCTGCCCGCAGGCGAAGAACTCAATGAGGATGAGGACGACCGCGAAAATATAGTTCATGAACGCCCCCGCGACGAGCACGAGGATGCGCGCCCACGGCGGCCGCTTGGTGAAGGGCTCCCCCTTGGGTCGAAGCGTCGTCGAAGAGGCTTGGATGAGCCGCTCTGCCTCGGGCTCGCCCTTATCCTCCTCGGGGGCTGTCGTTTGCGGCTCACGGAACTCCTCGAACGCCTCTTCGGGCGCTTCGGCGTTCTCCTCCTGAGTCTCCTCGATGCCGTCCTCCCCGTCGAAGGCGCAGTAGCCGCCCAGCGGGATAAGGCGCACGGAGAAGAGCTCCCCCGTCTTCTTGTTTTTATGCTTGAAGAGCGCGGGGCCGAAACCGACGGAAAATTCATTGATGCGGAAATTCAGAAGCTTGCCGACGATGTAGTGCCCGAATTCGTGCACCGTGATCATCGCAAGCAGGATGAGGATGGCAAGGAGCACGGAACCCACCGTGCCCCAATTGAAAGCGAGAAGTTCAGTCATAGATAACGTTACGGGCAAAGCTCCTTGCGCGGGCGTCCACAGCGGCGAGCTGCTCGAAGGACGTGACGTCCTCGCGCGCAAACGCCGAGAGCGCCGCCTCGATGATTTCGGCGATGCGCGGGAATGCGATCGCATCCTGCAGGAAGGCATGGACGGCGACCTCTGCCGCCGCGTTGAGCACGGTGGGCGCGGTGCCGCCCTCCTTCCCCGCCGCAAGCGCGAGCGAATAACAGGGGAATTTCTCCTTCGGGAGCGGATAGAAGTGCAGCGCGCCGAGGGAGACGAGATCGAGCTGCCTCACGCAGGGCAGCCGCTCGGGATAGGTGAGCGCGAGCTGGATGGGCAGCTTCATGTCGGGATACCCGAGCTGCGCCATCATCGCGCCGTCCCGGAAAGAGACGAGGGAATGCACGATGCTCTCGGGATGCACGACCGCCTCGATGCGTTCGAAGGGCGCGCCGTACAGCCACTTTGCCTCGATGACTTCGTAGCCTTTGTTGAGGAGCGTCGCGCTGTCGATGGTGATCTTGGGCCCCATCTTCCACGTCGGGTGACGGAGCGCATCGATTGCCTTCACTCTCTTCAGCTCCTCTTCCCCGAGCTGGAAGAAGGGCCCGCCGCTCGCCGTTAAGATGAGCTTTTCAAAGGGCATGTCGCGGCGGAAGGAGAGCGCCTGGAAGAGCGCCGAATGCTCGCTGTCCACGGGGACGAGGTCGCTCCCGCTCTTATTGACGGCGTTTAAGACGAGTTCGCCGCCGCAGACGAGCGATTCCTTGTTGGCAAGGGCGATCTTTATGCCGAGCCGTGCCGCCCGCAGGGTGTAGGAAAGCCCCGCAAAACCGCCCGCCGCGATGAGGGCGACGTCCGCGCCGTCGAAGGCGTGCTCCAAAATATTTTCTCCGCGCAGAAGGCGGGTGCCTTCGGGAAGGGAGACCTCTCCCCCCTCCGCAAGCCCCGCAAAGGCGGGGCGGAACTCTTCCGCAAGCGCCGAGAGCGACGCTTTGTCCCGCCCGCCGATGAGCGCGGAAAAACAAAAATGTGCGGGGTGCTCCCGCACGACTTCGGCGACTTGCCTGCCGATGCTGCCGCTGCAGCCGATCAATGCGATCTTCATGGCCGCCTCCATACCGATTTTTCAGGGAGAGCGCCCGCCCTCCCCTATTCTATGCCGTTCGTACCTTCTCTATTCTCAGCCCACGGCGAGGATGCGCATCGTCAGCACAAAACAGACGATGAGCCCCGCGTAGAGGGTGGAATCGATGCGGTCGAGGATGCCGCCGTGCCCCGGAAGCAGCCTTCCCATATCCTTGATCTCGAGCTTGCGCTTGACGGCGCTTTCCACGAGGTCGCCAAACTCCGTGAACGCCGCCGTGAGCACGCCGAGCGCGATGAAGAAGACGAGGTTGAGCCACTCCGTGTTGAGATCGCACGGCTCCAATAAGCCGTAATAGACGAAGAAGATGCACACCGCGCCGAGCGCCCCGCCGACAAGCCCGCCGAAGCCCCCGATGAGCGTCTTGTTGGGGCTCACCGTCGGCGCGAGCTTTTTTGGAAGCCACCGCCCGAACAGCCGCCCGAAGACGTACGCAAGACTGTCTGCAAACGGGCAGATGACGAAGACGAACAGAATGCCGATCTCCGAATAGTCGGGCATATGGTTGCAGCCCGTGAGCACGAGCAGAAAGACGGAGGGATAGAGATAGCAGATGAGCGAACAGCCCAAGGATCCGAGGGAAGTCTTCTCATGACGGAAGACGAGCAGCCCAAAGAGGAGCGCGAGCCCCGCCATAAAGACGACGAAGGTGATGAGCGGGGAATAGTTGACGATCTCGGGGCGCGTCTCCTGCAACCGGCGGTAGACGGTATCCGCCGCCGCATAGCAGACGATGATGCCCGAAGAAAAGAGCAAAACGAGCGCCTTCTGCGCCCTGTCGATGCGATCTCCGAAGGCGCGCAGCATCTCCCAAGTGCCGAGCAGAGAGAAGAGCAGCACGAGCGCGTCAAAAAAGAGCAGATGCACATATCTCCTGAGCAGGAACGCGCCCAGGAGAATGAGGATATAGACGATACCCGTAAGGAGTCTCTTCATGGCAAACTCAGTCTTTATTGCGTCTTGACCTTGCCGTAACGGCGGTCACGCGTCGCATAGTCCCCGAGCGCACGCTCCATGTCCGCATCGGAGAAGTCTGGAAACATCTTGTCGGAAAAATACAGCTCGGCGTAAGCCGATTCAAAGAGCAGAAAGTTGGAGAGCCGCTTTTCCTTGCCCGTACGGACGAGAAGATCGGGCGGAGGATATGCCCCCGTCGAAAGGAGCGCGGAAAACTCCCCCTCCGTCACCTCCTTTCCCGCTCTCACCGCGCGGTTCACGGCCGATACGATGTCCTGCCGCGCGCCGTAGGCGATCGCAAGCACCAGCGTGCCGCGCCCCCCTTCCTTCGTCCTCTCCTTCCCGCTTTCGATGAGCGAGAGGATGTCTTCGGAGAGGAGAGAGGTATCGCCGATGACGTCCAGCCTCAAATCGTTCTTTGCAAGCCGTTCGACGCTGCCCGCGAAATATTGGCGGAAGAGCGCAAAGAGCGCGGAAAGCTCCTCTTCGGAGCGCGACAAATTTTCCTGCGAAAGCGCATACAGCGTCACCACTTCCACCCCGCGGCGGAAGAGATATTCCGAGAGCGCGATCATGCGCTTCAGGCCCGCGGCATGGCCCGCGCTGCGGGGGAGGAGGCGCTTCTGCGCCCAGCGCCCGTTGCCGTCCATGATGACGGCGACGTGACGCGGCAGCTCCCCCATCAGATGGTCATGAGCTCTTTTTCCTTGGCAGAGACCGCCTTATCGAGCTCCTCCATGCACTTTGCGATGTTCTTTTCGACGTCCTGTTCGGCGTTGGAGGCCTCGTCTTCGGAGATCTCCTTGCCGTTCTTCATCTTCTTGATGCCTTCCATCGCTTCGCGGCGCACGTTGCGGGCTGCGACCTTCGCATCCTCGCCCATGCGGCGCACCTGCTTGACGAGATCCTTTCTTCTCTCCTCGGTGAGCTCGGGGAAGACGAGGCGGATGACGTTGCCGTCGTTGGAAGGGTTGAGCCCGATGTTGGAGGCGAGGATCGCCTTTTCGATCGCCTTTAAGAGCGACTTATCCCAGGGGCTGATGACAAGGCACCTCGCGTCCGCGACGGAGATATTGCCCAGCTGGTTGAGGGGGCTCATAGCGCCGTATGCCTCCACCTGAAGCCTGTCCAGGATGTGAGGATTGGCGCGGCCCGCGCGGATGCCCGCGTACTCGTCCTTAAGGACGTTCACGACCTTATCGAGCTTATCCTCGAGCACCAAAAAGATCTCTTCCAATTTTTCGTTTTCCATGATCGTCTCCTTAAAAAATTATTCGTTGCTGATGAGCGTGCCCAGGCTTTCGCCGCAGACGGCGCGGAGGATGGAATCTTCCTCGCCGAGCGCGAAGGCGAGCACGGGGATGTCGTTCTCCATGCACATGGTCGCGGCCGTCGCGTCCATCGCTTTGAGGCCCTTGTTCACGATGTCGCCGAAGGTGAGCCTGTCGTACTTCTTCGCATTCGGGTTGAGCGCGGGGTCGCTGTCGTAGATGCCGTCCACGTTCTTCGCCATGAGCAAAACGTCCGCTCTTATCTCGCAGGCGCGCTGTGCGGCGGCGGTGTCCGTCGAGCAATACGGGTTGCCCGTGCCGCACGCCATGATGACGATGCGCCCCTTTTCGAAGTGATGCAGCGCCTTGCGAAGGACATAGGGCTCTGCGACGGAGATCATGTTGAGCGCCGTCTGCACGCGCGTGGGAACGCCCCTCTGTTCGATGGCGTCCATCATGGCGAGCGAATTGATGACGGTCGCGAGCATGCCCATCTGGTCGGCGGTGGCGCGGTCCATATTGGTGCCCTGCCTGCCCCGCCAGAAGTTGCCCCCGCCGATGACGAGCGCGATCTCCACGCCCATATCGTGTACTTTGACGAGCTGATCGACAACTTTCGAGATGACCTCTTCGTTGAGGCCGAATTTCTGTTCTCCCGCGAGCGCCTCGCCCGAGAGTTTGAGTAAAACGCGCTTGTATTTCGGCTGCATAGCATCCCCTTTCCCGCTGAAAAAGCGGCTCTTTATCTTACTAAGTATATCATACCCGCGCCGAAAAAGCACGCAAATTGCACGGGATTTTCTTGAAAGTACGGCGAAAAACGCCGCAAAAGACGGGAAGCGCCTCTTTTCGGGCGCTCCCGCCGCGATGTGCCGTCCGAGCCCGCAGCCGGGCGGAACTCATCAGAAGAGCGAAAAGATGATATCGGCGCAGCGGTCGATGCCGATCGTGCCGCTGTCGAGGCAGATGTCGTAATTTTTGGCGACGCCCCAGTCGATGTCGGTATAGTAGCGGTAGTACGCCATGCGGCGCTTATCCTTGTCGCGGATGCGCTTTTCGGGCGAATCTTCCCGCTCGCCGTAGACGCGTACGATGCGGTCGGCGCGGAAGGAGGGGTCGGCATGGATGAACACTTTGAGAAGGTCTGCCCTGTCGCGCAGGATGAAGTCCGCGCACCGCCCGACGATGACGCAGGGATGCTTTTCGGCGAGCTCCAGAATGACCTTGCGCTGCGCCATCCACACGAAGTCCCTGCCGATGGGCCCGTAATAAGAGGCCGCCGCGGCAAAGGCATTGGTGAGCCAGTTGCCCGTCTGTTCGCCGTGTTCGGCGATGTACTCCTTGGCAAAGCCGCTCTCTTCCGCCACTTTTTCGATGAGTTCCTGATCGTAACAGGGGATGCGGAGCTTTTCCGCCACTTCTTTGGCGATCGTGCGACCGCCGCTGCCGAATTCACGGCTGACGGTGATGATCCTGTGCTTCATGGTACTGCCCTCCTTATCATACGGGCGCGCTCGGATCGTTCGGCCGCCCTTTTGCCCCCATTATAGCACGTCCCGCCGCAAAAATCAATACCCGCCCTGAAAGTTTTAGAATATTGAAAACGAAGAGTAATAAAATGAGCCAAGCAAGGTTCCCTTGCGCCGGCTCACTCAATTTGCAAATACTTTTGCTTAATCTCGCGGAAAGATTTTTGCGGAGCAAAAAGATTTTCGCGAAATTTTCTCACGGCATTTGTTTTGCGAAGCAAAAGAAATGCGTGAATCTTTTTACTTCTTCATCGCCTCGACCTGCTTGGCAACTTCTTCCTGCAGATCCTCGCTCTTCTTTTCGAGGCCCTGGCCCATGACGTAGAAGCAGAATGCCTTGAGCTCTACGGAGCAGCCCGCCTTCTTGGCTTCCTCGGCGATGAGCTGAGCGATCGTGACCTTGTCGTCCTTGATGAACTTCTGGTCGAGCAGGCAGTTCTCTTCGTAGAACTTCTTGATCTTGCCGAGCACGATCTTTTCTGCGATGTTCGCGGGCTTGCCCTCGTTCATGACTTCCTTCATGAGGATCTCCTTCTCCTTGGCAAGCGTTTCCTCGGAGACTTCCTCCTTCGTCATGTACTGAGGCTTGGAGAATGCGACGTGGAGCGCGACGTTGTGCGCAAGCTCCTTGGTGACGTCGTTCTCTTCGCAGGCGAAGTTGAGCATAACGCCCATCGTGCCGCCCATGTGGATATACGTTTCGATATGGCCTGCGCTCTCGTACACCGTGAAGCGGCGGACGGAGATCTTCTCGCCGATGACGGCGGTCTGATCGGTGACGAACGCTTCGACCGTCTCACCCGAAGGAAGGGTGGAGGCAAGGAGCGTTTCGACGTCCTGAGGCTTCGTCGCTGCGATCTGCTTTGCGACCGTCTCGACCAGGGCGCGGAATCTGTCGCCCTTGGCAACGAAGTCGGACTCGCAGTTGACTTCGACGAGCACGCCCGTATTGCCTTCGATATAGGCATAGACGACGCCCTCTGCGGCGATCTTGGAAGCGCGCTTTGCAGCCTTCGCGATGCCGCGCTCGCGGAGAAGGTCCGCAGCCTTGTTCATATCGCCCTCTGCATCGACAAGGGCCTTCTTGCAATCCATCATGCCTGCGCCCGTCTGTTCACGGAGCGCCATGACGTCCTTTGCGGTAAATTCTGCCATTGTTGTCTTCCTCCAAAAAAGTTATTCCTGAACGGGAGCCTCAGCGGGCTCTGCCTCTTCCGCGGGAGCTGTTTCCTCCTGAGCGGGAGCTGCATCGAACGTTTCGCCCTGGTTTGCCTCGATGACGGCGTTGGCGATGACGGACGAGATGAGCTTGATCGCGCGGATCGCATCGTCGTTGCCGGGGATGACGTGGTCGATGAGATCGGGATCGCAGTTGGTATCGGTGATGGCGACGATCGGGATGCGGAGCTTGCGCGCTTCGGCAACGGCGATGTCCTCGTTATGAGGGTCGACGATAAACATGATGCCGGGAAGGGTGCGCATGTTCTTGATGCCGCCGAGGTTTTCCTCGAGCTTTGCCATCTCCTTTTTAAGGCCGAGCACTTCCTTCTTGGGAAGGAGGTCGAACTCGCCGCTCTCTTCCATCTTCTCGAGTTTTTCAAGATAGTCGATGCGGGCGCGGATGGTCTTGAAGTTGGTCAGACACCCGCCCAGCCAACGGGAGTTGACGTAGTACTGGCCGCAGCGCTCCGCCTCTTCCTTGATGGCGTCCTGCGCCTGCTTCTTGGTGCCGACGAAAAGAACGCTCTTGCCGGCCTTCACCGACTCAACGACGAACGTATAAGCCTCTTCGATGAGCTTTGCCGTCTTTTCGAGGTCGATGATGTGGATGTCGTGGCGTGCCGCGAAGATGTATTTCTTCATCTTGGGGTTCCACTTTCTCGTCTGGTGCCCGAAGTGGACGCCCGCTTCGAGCAGCTGCTTCATGGTGATAACTGCCATAATTCCTCCGTTGAACCTCCCCCGCGAACGGTTTTCCGCCTGCTGCCCGCCTGAGATAGATTTGCGGGCACGGAGCGCGGCGCTCTTTCGGGGTGTGGATTTCTAACCGTGATATTTTACCATATTTTTGACGCCGTGGCAACTTTTTTACAGCAAAAAAAGGGGACTTTTTCCCCTTTCTCCGCTCTTTTTTGCTTATTTTGTTGGACAGACCTCACTTGCGGCGCGCCTTGATGCGCAGCAGCTCGCGCAGCAAAAGGCGCACGAAAAAGCACACGGCATAAAACACCGCCACGACCCCCAAAAGCCCCAAAGACAAATACAGGATGTCGTGCTTGTTCAAAAGTAGCTGAACGGCAGAGCCGGAGGGCGCGGCAAACAGGGAAACGATGCACAGGACCGTTCCCACGAACGCCCCGAAGAGGAGCAGCCCCGCGAAGAAGACGTTCCCCCAGCGCATGACCGTCCCGAGCGAACGCAGCGCCCGGGCGGCGCGCGGCGCCTGCGCGGGAGATACGCTCTCGCCCGTCTCCTGCCCGCTCTTCGGGCCGGCTTCCCGCTCCGCCGCCTGCAGGGTAATGGAGACATCCACATCGAAATAATTGACGGGGAGGGCAAATTCTTCGCAGATGCGCCTGCGGTTGAACGCCGAAGGACGGGCGCCCTGTTCCCAGCTGATGACCGTCTGGCGGGCGACGCCGATGCGGTCGGCAAGCTCTTCCTGCGAAAGCTGAAATGCCTTTCTCAAGCTTACGATCTTTTCCGAAGTATCCATGAAGATATGATAGCATATCCGTCACAAATCGTCAAATCTTTTCCGACTTTCGGTAGCATTTTTCCCTGCGCAAATGTGCAGCCGAGCCCCGAAAAAGCCGAGCAGCGATAGGTGAAGCCCGCGGCACATATGCCGCGGGCTTCATGCATTTTCCCGAAAGTCCCTTTTACTGTGCGCACGGAAAGAACATTCCGAACGCATGGACCGAGCTATAAAATAGCACTTTTTTCTCCCCTTGTCCAATAAAAAGATGTCAGGTTTATGTCAGATTTTTGTCAGGTATTTCACAAAACTACAGATATTTCCTGAAACCGCTCTGTTTGTTGCAAATGTTCGTTTTCTTTACAACAGGGCAGCGATGCGGGAGAGGATCTCGTCCTTTCCCTCCCCCGTCACCGACGAGACGACGGCGACGTTATCCTCGCCGAGGCCGAACTGAGAGGCGATCGCCCGCCTTCTTTCCTTTGTCTTCATGCGGGAGAGCTTGTCGCTCTTGGTCGCAATGACGGAAAACGGGATGATGTGATAGTTGAGGAAATCGACGAGCTGCAGATCGTCCCCCGAAGGGTCGCGGCGGATGTCGATGAGAAGAAAGACGTGGCGGATATCCTCCTTTTTCGCAAAGAAGGCGTCGAGCGTCCTGCCCCAGCGCGCCTTCTCGTCGCGCGAGACGGCGGCATAGCCGTAGCCGGGGAGATCGGCGAGCCAGAATTCGCCGAAATCGAAGTAGTTGACAAGGCGCGTCCTGCCGGGGGCGGAACTCGTCTTGGCAAGGTTCTTGCGGTTCGCAAGCAGGTTGATGAGCGAACTCTTGCCCGCGTTGCTTCGGCCGCAGACGGCGATCATGGGGCGCTCGGGCCGCAGAAATCCGCGCACTTCGGCGGCAGATTTCAAAAATTTCGCTTCTTTGATCTCCATGAGGACCTCCTTACAGTCCGGCGGGCGGGCATAACGCTCACAGCCCGCGGACAGCGTTGTGGAACACTTCTTCCACGTCGTTTACGCAGATGAAGTTGATGTTCTTGCGGACGGCTTCGGGGATCTCCTCGACGTCCTTCTTGTTCTCTTCGGGGATGATGACGTTCTTGATGCCGATGCGGTTGGCGGCGAGCGCCTTCTCTTTGAGCCCGCCGATGGGCAGCACCTTGCCGCGCAGGGTGATCTCCCCCGTCATGGCGACGTCGCGGCGCACGGGGTGATTGGTGAAGGCGGAAAGAATGGCGGTCGCCATCGTGATGCCCGCGCTCGGGCCGTCTTTGGGGGTCGCGCCCTCGGGGATGTGGATGTGGATATCCTTCTTTTCGAATTCCTCTTCGTCGATGCCGTAGCGGTCGGCATGGGCGCGGATATAGCTGATGGCGGCGCGGGCGGACTCCTTCATGACGTCGCCCAGCTTGCCCGTGAGCAGAATGTCGCCCTTGCCCTGCATCGCCGAAACTTCGATGGTGAGCGTCGCGCCCCCCACCGCCGTCCAGGCAAGCCCGGTGGCGGCGCCCACTTCGTCCTTCTCGCGCATCTCGTCCTCGCGCAGAAAGCGCTTGGCGCCGAGGAACTTTTCGAGGTTCTGCCGCGTGACGGTGATGCCCTTTCTCTCCTCGTCTTTGGCGATGCGCACGGCAGCCTTCCTGCACACGGTGCCGATGGTGCGCTCCAGAGAACGCACGCCTGCTTCCATCGTGTAGCCGTCGATCATCTCGCCGATCGCCCCGTCCGTGATGCGCAGGTTTTCTTCGGTGAGGCCGTTTTCCTTGCGCTTTTTGGGAACGAGATAGCGCTTTGCGATCTCCTCCTTCTCCTGCGGGGTGTAGCCCGAGAGCTCGATGATCTCCATGCGGTCGCGGAGGGGCCCGGGGATGGTATCGAGCGTGTTCGCCGTCGCGATGAACATGACTTTGCTCAGATCGTAAGGAACTTCGAGGTATCTGTCGCGGAAGGTGGAGTTCTGCTCGGGGTCAAGAACTTCGAGGAGCGCGCTCGCGGGGTCGCCGCGCAGGTCCATCGAGATCTTGTCCACCTCGTCGAGAAGGAACACGGGGTTGATAGAGCCCGCGTTCTTCATCTCGTAGAGGATGCGGCCGGGCATGGCGCCGATGTAGGTGCGCCTGTGGCCGCGGATCTCCGCCTCGTCTTTGAGGCCGCCGAGGCTCATGCGCACGAACTTTCTGCCGAGCGCCCGCGCGACCGACTTGGCGATGCTCGTCTTGCCCACGCCGGGCGGGCCGACGAGACACAGGATGGGCGCCTTCAATTCCCCCGTCAGTTTTAAGACGGCGAGATATTCGACGACGCGCTCCTTGATCTTTTCAAGCCCGTAGTGGTCGTCGTCGAGGACTTTTTCGACGTCCGCAAGCGATTCGGTGTCCTGCGTCTCCTCCGTCCACGGAAGGTCGATGAGCCAGTCCGCATAGTTGCGCAGCACGGTGTATTCGGGCGAGGAGGCGGGCATCTTGTCCATGCGGGAAAGCTCGGTCATCGCCTTTTCCTCCACCTCTTTGGGAAGGTGCTTTGCAAGCAGCTTTTCGCGCAGGCGGGCGTTCTCCTCGACGTCGTCGCCGAGCTCCGCATGGATGGCTTTGAGCTGTTCGCGAAGATAGTATTCCTTCTGCGACTGGTCGATGTTCTTCCTCACGTCCTGCGCGATCTTGCGCTCGAGGCGGGAAATTTCCAACTCGTCGTTGAGGCAGCGTTCGAAGAGCTTGAGCCGCTCGACAAGGCGGGCCTCTTCCAGAAGCTGCTGCTTGACCTCCTCGCGGATACGCATATTGTAGGCGCACACGTTGATGTATTCGTCGATATCGCCGATGGTCGCGAGCCGCCCGTCCACTTCCTGCGAGATCTTGCCGTCCGCTTGGATGACGTCTTTGACGAGCTCCTTCGCGGTGCGGAAGTACGCCTCTTCCAGCGTGGAATCGCCGTGGATGGTGGTGAGCTCGTCGGTAACGGCGTAGATATAGCCGCCCTCGATGCGGAAATCGCGCGCGCGGGCGCGGTAGAGCGTGTTGGCAAACACGCGGATACGGTCGCCGGGAAGGCGGGTCACCTGGCGGACGCGCGCCACCGTGCCGACGGCAAAGAGACCGTCTTCGCCCGGAACTTCCTCCTGCGCGTCCTTCTGTTTGGTCAAAAAGATGAGTTTATCGTTGAGGTTGGCACGCTCGACGGCGGCAAGCGAGATGCCGCGGCCCGCGTCGAAGGCGACGGAGAGATCGGGGAATACGACCTGCGTGCGCATCGGAACGACGGAGAGGATGAGCGTTCTTATTTTATTTTCTGCCATATCGTCCTCCTTTTTCTTATGAAGCGCCGCCCGCTTCCTCCAAGAGAAAGATAGGGCGCGCCGAGAGCCGCACGATGAAAACACGGCCTTATCAATATATCACACGCTTTATCGCTTTTCAAACAAAATGCGTATGTGTTTTCATGGTAAGCAAGGAAGAACCTGCCGCCGCGAAGATTTCCCGAAGGGAAGGATCTGCGGCAAAATCGTCTCACGGGATCTGTTTTACGAGGCAAAAGAAATTCGTGAATAAAGTGTTTGCGGGCGGGCTCCCGCAAAAGGGAGCCCGCCCGCGCGTTTCCTGCCTTATTCGGCGGAAAAATCTTCTTTGCCTACGCCGCAGAGCGGGCAGGTGAAGTCGTCGGGGACATCCTTCCACAGGGTGCCGGGAGCGATGCCGTTATCGGGATCGCCCGTTTCCTCGTCGTAGACATAGCCGCAGACCGTGCAAACATACTTCATGACATTGTTCTCCTTAACTTTATTATCTGGCGCTTCCGCGCCCGGATCTCTGAAAATTCCCGCCTCACGCCTTCACGTCCTCGGCAATGAGATCGGCAAGAGCCACAAGCTTTTCCCTCGTCTCTTCCTTGACGGAAGAGAGGAGCGTCACTTTCTCGCCCAACTTTTTCATGTTTTTGAAGGAAGCAAGCTCTGCCTCCATCAGCGCACCCGCCTGCGGCGCCCACGAGCCGTTTTCGATGACGGCATAGGCGCGGTTCTGGAAAGCGTGCGCCTTGAGGTCGGACAAGAACTCCTCCATCTTCACGAAGATGCCGTTGTTGTACGTCGCCGAAGCAAAGACGATGTGCGAATAGCGGAACGCCTCGGAAACGAGGACGGAAGTATCCGTCATCGAAGCGTCGTACACCTTGACTTTCACGCCCTTCTGCGCCATGCGGGAGGCGACGATCTCCGCCGCGTTCTGCGTGTGGCCGTAGATGCTGCCGTAGACGACGAGCACCCCCTTCTCTTCGGGCGTATAGCTGCTCCAGGTGAGGTACTTTTCCACGAACCAACCGATGTTTTCCCTCCACAGCGGCCCGTGCAGGGGAAGGAGAACCTTGATTTCGAGCCCCGCCGCCTTTTTGAGGACGCTCTGCACCTGCACGCCGTATTTTCCGACGATGTTGATGTAGTATCTTCTCGCGTCGTCCAGAAAGTCGTGCTCGAAATCCACCTCGTCCGCCCAGACGCTGCCGCCGAGCGCCCCGAACGTGCCGAAGGCGTCCGCTGAGAAGAGCGCGCCCGTTTTTAAGTCGAAGCTCATCATGACTTCCGGCCAATGCACCATGGGCGCAAAGACGAACTTGAAGGTGTGCCTGCCCGTCGAGAGCTCGTCGCCCTCTTTCACGAACAGCCTTTCGCCCGCGCAGCAGCCGTAATTTTTGAGCATGCCGTCTATCTTCTGATTGCAGACAACGGTGGCTTCGGGGTGGCGCAGGAGCACTTCGGAGAGCGTCGAGGAATGATCGGGCTCCATGTGATGGACGACGATATAGTCGAGCTTCCTTCCGCCTAAAACGTGTTCCACGTTTTCGAGGAACTGTTCGGAAACGGCGTGATCGACGGTATCGAAGAGAGCCGTCTTCTCGTCGAGAAGGAGATAGGAATTGTAGGAAGCGCCGCGCGGGACGGGATAGACGTTCTCGAACAGGGAGAGCCGCCGATCGCTCGCGCCGACATAGAAAAGATCTTCCAAGACAGCAACGGTATTGTGCATGGTATCCTCCGCGGCGCAGCGCGCCGCAAAACATTCTTTTTCGCTTATTATATACCATTTTGCACGAAAAATCAAGCGGGCAGCGCGGAAAGATGAAAATTCCCGTCCGCAGGGATAGCGGACGGGGAATGTTACTGCTGTTTGCCCTTGACTTTCATGATGCGCACGAGGGCGGCGCGCTCGTTCTCGCTCAGCTTTTCGCGGATGTAGGCGATGGTCTCTTCGAGCTGCGGGATCATGACGTATTCGAGCGCGTTGACGCGCCGCTTGTTGCGTTCGATCTCGTCTGCGAGCATCCGCACCGACTTTTCCACTTCCGCGAGCCGCAGAAGCTTGGGAAAGAGCGCCGTGACCATGCTCACCGAATAGTCCGCCTCGCTCGTGATCTCGAAAAAGGCATAGGGAAGCCCCGCGCCGCCGCTTTGAGAGAGGGCGATCTTGGGGACGTCGAGGCCCATCACGCTTGCGACGGAGCACTCCGCGCGCACCGAAGAAGCGGGCAGCGCGAACGCCGTTTCGGCACGGTAGGCGGGCGTCACCGAGCGCGCTACCTGGAACTGCCCCAAGATGCGCGCAAGCTCCCCTTCCACCTCGCGGCGGAGGGCAAGGTTCTCGCGCGCCATCACGGTGAAGCGGCGGATCATCTCGTCCGACTTATCCTTTAAGAGCTTATGCCCGCGCACGGCGGTCGAAAGGCGCGCTTTGAGCTTTTTGAGCTCCATGCGCGTGGGGTTGACGTTCAGCCTTGCCATCTCACTCCTCCGCCTTTGCGTGCAGGTACTTCTCGATGTACTGCGTGCGGATGCGCTTGAGTTCGCTCTCGGGCAGGATGCGAAGGAGCTTCCAGCCGAGATCGAGCGTCTCTTCGATGGAGCGGTCGGTCTCGAAGCCCTGTCCCAGATACTCCTTCTCGAACGCCTCGGCGAACTTTGCATACAGTTTGTCCGTCTCGGTGAGGGCGGCTTCGCCGAGGATGGCGGAAAGTTCCTTGCTCTCCTTGCCGCGCGCATACGCCGCAAAGAGCTGGTTCAGCGTATCCGCGTGGTCTTCGCGCGTCTTGCCCGCGCCGATGCCCTTGTCCTTGAGACGGGAAAGCGAAGGTAGCACGTCGATGGGCGGGTTGATGCCCTTCTTGTAAAGATCGCGCGAGAGGATGATCTGCCCCTCGGTGATGTAACCCGTAAGGTCGGGGATGGGGTGCGTCTTGTCGTCCTCGGGCATGGTGAGGATGGGGATCTGCGTGATGGAGCCCTTGCACCCGCGGATGCGGCCCGCACGCTCGTAGAGCGAGGCGAGGTCGGTATAGAGATAGCCGGGGTACCCTCTGCGGCCGGGGACTTCGCGCCGCGCCGCCGACACTTCGCGGAGCGCTTCCGCATAGTTGGTCATATCCGTCATGATGACGAGGACGTGCATCCCGCAGTCGAAGGCAAGGTACTCCGCGCAGGTGAGGGCGAGGCGGGGCGTTGCGATACGCTCGACGGCGGGGTCGTTTGCAAGGTTGGTAAAGAGCACCGTGCGTTCGATGGCGCCCGTGCGGCGGAATTCTTCCGCAAAGTACTGCGACTCCTCGAAGGTGATGCCGATGGCGGCAAAGACGACGGCGAACTCGCTCTCGCCCGAGCGCACTTTGGCCTGGCGGGCGATCTGCGCGGCGAGCTCCGCGTGGGGCAGGCCGCTCATACTGAACACGGGCAGCTTCTGCCCGCGCACGAGGGTATTGAGGCCGTCGATGGCGGAGATGCCCGTCTGGATGAACTCGTTTGGATAGTCGCGCGCAGCGGGGTTGATGGGCTCGCCGTTGATGTCCATCATCTTTTCGGGGAGCACGGGCTCTCCCCCGTCACGGGGGTTGCCCATGCCGTCGAAGACGCGCCCGAGCATATCGCGCGAGACGGCGAGCTCCTGCGCATGACCCAAAAAGCGTGCGCGGCTCTCGGACATCTGCAAGCCTTGCGAATTTTCAAAGAGCTGCACGACGGCGCGGCTCTTATCGATCTCGAGCACCTTGCCGCGGCGAAGAGAGCCGTCCTTTCCCACGATCTCCACAAGTTCGTTGTAGGTGACCCCTTCGACGCCGTCGACGAGCATCAGAGGCCCGACGACTTCGCGGATGGTCTTGTATTCCTTAAACATCCTCTTCCCCTCCCTGTGCGACCGCCTTGAGTTCGGCGTTCATCTCGCTGAAAATGCCGTCGAAGGAAGCAAGCTCCTCTTCGGGAATGTACTTGGCTCTGCCGATCTTCTCGCGGCAGGGGCAGGCGAGGATGTCGGAAAAGTCGGCATAAGCGTCGACCGCCTCGCCCGCCAAGCGGTTGTATTCGTAGATGAGGCGCAGCATCAAAAGCTGCTTTTTCATGGAGGTGAAGGTATCCACCTCGTGGAAGGCGTTCTGGTGGAGATAGTCCTCGCGGATCATCTTGGCGGTCTCCATCGTGAGGCGGTCGCGCGCGGAGAGCGCGTCCATGCCCACGAGGCGCACGATCTCGTCGAGGGCGGCTTCTTCCTGCAAGGTCGTCATCACGAACTGGCGGTATTTGAGGAAATCTCTCCCCACCTCTTCGTCGTACCACTCCTTCATCTTGTCGGCATAGAGCGAATAGCTCACGAGCCAGTCGATGGCGGGGAAGTGGCGCTTGTAGGCAAGGGACGCGGAGAGCCCCCAGAACACCTTGACGATGCGAAGCGTCGCCTGCGAGACGGGTTCGCTCAGATCGCCGCCGGGAGGCGAGACGGCGCCGATCGCCGTGACCGAGCCCGAGCGTCCGTCGCGGCCCAGCGTCTTGACGATGCCCGCGCGCTCGTAAAATTCTGCAAGGCGGCTCGCAAGATAGGCGGGATAACCTTCGTCGCCCGGCATCTCTTCGAGGCGGCCGCTCATCTCGCGCAGAGCTTCCGCCCAGCGGGAGGTGGAATCTGCCATGATCGCGACGTTATAGCCCATGTCGCGGAAATATTCTGCAATGGTGATGCCCGTATAGATGGACGCCTCGCGCGCCGCAACGGGCATATCGGAGGTGTTGGCGATGAGCACGGTGCGCTTCATCAGCGGTTCGCCCGTCTTGGGGTCTTTGAGTTCGGGGAATTCGTTGAGGACGTCCGTCATCTCGTTGCCGCGTTCGCCGCAGCCGACGTAGACGATGATATCCGCCTCCGCCCACTTCGCGAGCTGGTGCTGGACGACCGTCTTGCCGCTGCCGAAGGGCCCGGGGACCGCCGCCACGCCGCCGCGGGCGATGGGAAAGAGGGTGTCGATGACGCGCTGACCCGTGATCATGGGCTGCGTGGGAGAAAGCTTCTCGCGGTACGGCCTCCCTTTGCGGACGGGCCACTTGCGGAGCATGCATACCTTCTCCTCCCCCGTCTCGTTGCGGAGGACGCACACCGTATCGGTAATGGTGAACTCGCCCTCTTCGACGGAAGTCACTTTGCCGTGCATGCCGTTGGGCACGAGGATGCGGTGGGAGACGATCTCCGTCTCCTGCACGGTGCCGAGGATATCGCCCTCTTCAACGACGTCGCCCGCCTTGACGGCAGGGACGAAGTGCCATTTGCGCTCTCTGTCGAGGCTGTTGACGGAGACGCCGCGCGAAATACGGTTGCCGCTCTTGAAAAAGAGCGTCGTTAAAGGGCGCTGGATGCCGTCGAAAATGCCCGTCAGAAGACCCGGCCCGAGCTCCGCCGAGAGCGGTTCGCCCGTCGAGACGACTTCTTCCCCGGGGCCTAAGCCGCTCGTCTCCTCATACACCTGCACGGACGCCCTGTCGCCGCGCATTTCGATGATCTCGCCGATGAGGCCGAGTTTGGAAACGCGGACGACGTCGTACATCTTGGCGTCCGCCATGCCCTCTGCGATGATGAGGGGGCCCGAAACCTTTACCGTTTTACCTATACTGCTCATTGATGAGTCTCCTCAGATGATCCCCGCGGCCCGACGCCCAGAAAGATGTCGATGCCGAGCGCGCGCTCCGCTGCGCCCCTTACGAGCTCTTCGCCCAAGCCCGCGCCGCCCTTCCCCGAAGGGATGGGGAGCACAACGGGATAGGGCGTCTCGTCGAACCGCTTCAAAAAATCAGCGAGCGGGCGCGCCAGCTCCTCGGTGAGAAAGATCACCTCGTAGTCCTTCGCGATCTTGCGGAGGATGTCGCGCGCCTTCTTCTCGTTTTCGGCAGCGAACGCCGAAACGCCCGCCGCCTGGAATACCATGATGCTGTCGCCGTCGCCGACGATCGCCATTTTACCGGTCATATGACCTCCCGATCGAATGCGGCTTCGCGCCGCCTTGTTCAGCCGCCCCTGTCTGTTGTGAGCCGCCCTTGTTTATCGCACGGAAAGCAGATACGAGCAAAACGAGCCCTCAGCCGAACGCTGCCGCAGCCCGACAAAGTATTGCGACGTATCTACTTTCCGCGCTCGGAAAAACTTATAAAATACCTCTGAGGCGCGCTTTGATCTCCGCCGCAGGCATCCCCGCCAAAAGGCACACGAGAAGGATGCGCACGTCGGCGTTCTCCGCACGGCGGCGGATGACGTAGAGCAGGAAGGGATCGCGCCCCTCTTTGCTGTAACGCGCGTGGCGGTAGAAGTCCGTTTCGAGATCGTCCGCCGCCTTTTCCGCCTCCGAGAAGGGCTTTTTTGCCCGTTTTGCGGCAAAGCACAGCTTTGCAAGCGCTTCGTACGGCGTGCCGTTCAGCGTGCGCTCCCCCTTTTCGGGGTCGGAAGAAAACAAGCCCGCGAGCTTTTCCTTTTTGAGCGTGCCGCCCGTCACGAACACCGCCTCCGCCCCCTCTCTGTCCGCGGCGCGGAGATAGGATAAAATATTCTCCGTATCCGCCTTGAGGGCGATGAGCTTCTTTAAGGAGCGGTTCGAAGTGCAGGAAGCTGCAAGATGCGCAAAGAGCGCGCGTTCGAAGAGGACGCCGAGCTTGACGCCCGCCCCCTCCTGATTCTCGTCGAGGAGCGCTTTTCCCTCTTCGAGCGCCTTTCTGAGTTCCCCCGAAAGGGGCGAAAAGTCGCCCGCCTCGATGCAGGAAGCAATGCGCTCCGCGGGCACGAGCCCGTCGGGCGCGAGCAGCCCCTTTGCGTCCTTCCCCAACGCGTGCGCCTTCAGAAGCGCCTTGCCGTTGTGGAAATCGCGCGGGGCGAGGAAGTATTCGAGCTCTGCCTTAGAGGGCGCGTAGGTGCGGATGAATTCATCAAGATCGCGCTCTTCCGCCGAGATCATCGTCTCGAACTCATACACCGAAGAGGCGGCGTTGAAGCCGTAGCCCGCCTCCGTGAGGGCGCGGAAGACGTCCTCCGCGCTCATTTCCGCGAAGCGGGTGAGACGCTCCCCGAAGAGGCGCTTCTCTTTGACGGCGATGACGCCGTTTGTGAAACCGCTGTCCATCATATCACTTTTTGCCGGGGAAGAGCATCCCCGCAAGCTCTGCCTGGTGCGCCTCTTTGTCCGCCGCCAAGAGCGAGGAAAGGGAGAGGTCGCGGTCGCACGACTCATTTCGCAGGATGACCCCGCCCGAAATTTTGGCGCCCTCTTCCGAAACGGTCAGCGCCTTTTCGCGCACGACGGGGAGCTTTTTGACGCCCGCAAGGAAGGGATAGTCCTCCGCAAGCACGACTTCATCCCCCTTCTCCGCATACGCTTCGAGCAAAGAGGAAACGAGCGCGAGCGAGGCGCCCTCTTCGAGCTTGGAGAGCCTGTCCTCCGCGCGGCCGTACACGACGTCGATGACGCGGCGCTTGCCCGAGAGCGCGATCTTCTGCGCGTCCAGCCGCGCCGCCGCGCGCCTGCCTTCGAGCAGGGCGAGCCGCTTTTTTTCGCACTCTTTCTGCGCCTTTTCCCGCTCTCTTGCCGCGGCGTCCTCCGCGTCCTTGCGGATGCTCTCCGCGCGGGATGCCGCCTCTTCGAGCACTGCCTTAGCTTCCGCCTCGGCGTCGCTCAAAATGCGGCCGATGATGTCCTGTTTCCCCATACCGAACCCCCGAACGACTTACGCAATGAAGGGAGCGACGAGGATGATGGAGATGATGAGGCCGAGGATGGCGTAGAACTCGATCATCGCGGGATAGATGATGAGCTTGCCCGAAAGGGGCTCCTGTTTGCCGACCGCGTAGATACAGTTGGCGGACGCCTTGCCCTGATAGATGCCCGAAACGAGGCCTGCGATCGCCATGGGCAGCACGGCGCCGAGGAGCGCCCAGCCTTCGACGGTACCCATCGCGGTGTCGCCGAGAGCGCCCGATGCGATGATGCCGATGATGAAGCCGTAGATACCCTGCGTCGCGGGAAGGAGCACGAGGACGAGCACCTTACCGAAGAGCTTGGGGTTCTCGCTCAGAACGCCCGCAGCCGCCGCGCTCGACTTGAAAAGACCGATGCACGAGCCGATGCCGCACAGGAAGACGCACATTGCAACGCCGATCATGGCGATCGCATAGCCGTAGGGCGTCGCCGCCACCGTTTCCGCCACAGTATTAGGATCCATAGAAAAACCTCCAAATTGTTTCCCGTTTATGTTTTTTCAGGCGAATCCGCCTTTTTGCCGTTGTTTGACTTTTACGCCCGCGCGGGAGCCGCCGCGCCGCTCTTTCTTTCGCTCTTTTCCGCCGCATAGGGCTTCACGAAGACGTGCTCGTGCTTGCTGCCGAGCGGCACGAAGAGTTCGCCTTCGCCCTCGTAGAACCTGCCGTAGAACTCCACATACTGCAGTCTCGCATCGTGGATATACGCGCCGAGAAGGCCGATCGCCAGGTTAAAGACATGGCCGACGAGCATCAGAAGGACGCCGAGCACCGCGAGCACGCCGCCGCCCGTGATAAAGCCGACCGCGTATTGCGAGACGATCTGTGCGATGACCGCGCCCGAAAGCATGAGCCCGTAGAGGCGCGCATAGCTCAGGATATCCGACATATAGTTGATGATGCCGTACAGCGTACCGAAGCCCTTCGAGAGCTTGCCGAAGAATTTTTCGTGCCTGCCCGCCGCGATCATGGCGATGACGAGCGTGACGCCCGCCGTGATGCCGCCCACCGTGACGAGGATCGGGATGTTCCATTCCTCGACGAGGCCCGCGATGGCAAGCCCCGCACCGAGGGAGAAGACCGCCCAGACGACGCCGTCGAGGATGCCGTCTAAAACTTCTCCCCTCCTCCAGCACTGCACCGCCTTGCAGACATAGCCCGCAAGCAGCTGCACGATGCCGAGGAGCATCGCAATGACGAGCACGGCGGGGATGCCGATGCCCGCGAACGTCCACATATCGCTCTGCGCGTTGGGGAGCAGAGTCGGGATGGGCAGCACGATGCCGAAGAGCGAGTTGAAGAGGAAGCCCCAGATGACGGCGAAGATGCCGCCGACCGCAAACACGCCCGCAAGCGCGCCGAGACCGCCCTTTCTGCCCCTGTTCTTGTATTTGAGCCAGCCGCCGCCCAGCATCATGAGGAGCCCGTAGCCGATATCCGCCATGATGAAGCCCATGAACACGCTGTAAAAGACCGCCATCACGGTGTTGGGGTCCATTTCGCGCGCGTTGGGCACGGAGTAAGTATTGGTGAGCGATTCGAAGTCGGAGACCACCGCATTGTTTTTGCAGAGGGTGGGCACCTCCTCGTCTTCCGCAGGTTCGGAAAATTCGAGATACACCGCCCCCGCCGAGGAAAGTTCGCGCCGCACGAGCTCTTCCGCATCTTCGGGCACGAACGCTTCGAGAAGGAAGGTACGCTCGGTGCCGCGCAGCTTTTCGTCAAGGGCTGCCTTTTCTGCCTCGTAGCCGATGTAGTCGCAGTAAATTTTGAGGGCGCGCGTCTCGCCGCCGAGCCCTGCCATCTCCTGTTCGAGCGCATCGAGCTCCTTTGCAAGCTCCTCGCACTCCCCTTTCAGACGGGCATAGAGCGCGCTTCCCGTCTCTTCGCCCTCAAAGGGGCAGGGGGTAAACCCGGTGCCCGAAAGCAGCGCCTCCCCTTCCTCTGAGCACGACTTGTGAAAGACGAGAAGGACGAGCACCTCGTCGTCCTCTTTGGAAAGTTCCTTCCCCTCCGCAAGGGCGGGAAGTTTTTCCCTGATATTCTCCCATGCGTTGAAGGGCAGCGTACCGAAGAAGACGCGCGTGTGCGCCGTGCCGCGGTAAGAAATAAGCGGCTCTTCGAGCGTCCGATAGACGGCTGCCGCATGCAGGGTGCGCTCCGTCTTCTGAAGGAGGGCGCGCTTTTCCGCCTTTTGATCGGTGAGGGCGTTGACGCGCGCGATGAGCGCGTCCATGCGCGGGCGGTCGTTTGCCGCCGCCATGAACTCCTCGTAGCTCACCTCGAAGCCGTCCTTTTCGGGGCGCGCCGTCCCCTTATGCTCCTTCCCGTATGCGTTGACCGCCTGCGTGAGGCGCTCCAACGCATCCTCCAAAGAGGCGTGATAGGCGGAAAGGGTGCCGTCTGCGGGCGGGAGAGGGGCGGAATGCTCCTCCTCGCGGTGCAGTTTGACCTCGACGGCGCCCGTGCGCTGCAAAGCGTTGAGCACGGCGTCCTTTTCGTACGCCATGCCGACGAGGTTGAGTTTTTTCATCTTAGCGATCACTTAAGATCCTCCCCGCGATCCTGCCGACGGCGGCGTCGGTGTTTTCGAGCAGCCTGCTCGTCTCCGCTTCCGCCTCCGCGCGGGCGGCGGCAACGGCGGCCTCGTATTCGGCGGACGCCTCCTCACGGGCGCGCTTTGCCTGTTCGTCGCGATAGGCTTTGAGCTCCTCTTCCGTCCGTTCGGAAAGGGCGCGCGCCTCGCGTTCGGCTTCGGCGACGAGCTCCTGCGCTCTTTTTTGCGCTTCGGCTTTGATGCGTGCGGCCTCTTCTTCCGCCGCCGCGATATCTTTGATGATCTCTTCCATAAGCTTCTCCGCCGCACCCTCGGGCGCAGCTTCGCCCAAAGGACATTTTTTCTTATCTTGTCTATTATATCACGGCTTTATGACATATGTCAACAAATTGACGGAAATTGCCCTCTGCGGAAAAATGCGCTGAGCAGCACCCAAAGGCGTTTGAGAAGGCAAAAGAGCGCCGAAAATACGCGCCGCAGCATACAAAAAGGCTCTCCCGAGGAAGGAGAGCCTTACAGTTTCGTTATTTCCGCTGCAGCAGCACGAGAGATTCTGTCCACTTTGTCTGCGGGAACATATCGAAGGGCTGGACGGAGACGACCTCAAACGGCCCCTTCGCTTCGCCCTGCGCGCGCAGGAGTTCGCCGTTTTCCGACTCCGTCAAAGAGCCCGTGAGGATGCCGAGATCGCGCGCCAGCGTGGCGGGATTGCAGGAGATCATGACGAGCTTTTTTGCGCCGCTTGCACAAAGCGCCTTCAGGACGCTCCGCTCCACGCCCGCACGCGGCGGGTCGAGCACGATGAGGGCGTCTTGTTCCCGTTCGAGGAGGGGCGGGAGCACGTCCTCCACCTTCCCGAGGAGGTTTTGCATATTTTCAAGCCCGTTGCGCTCTTTCAGGCGGTCCGCCATCTCGTGCGCCTCTTCGACGACCTCGATGCCGTACGCCTGTTTGCACTTTTTGGCGAACATCGCCGTCATGAGCCCGCCGCCCGCATAGCAGTCGATGACCGTCTCTCTCTCCCCCGCGAAGGCGACGGCGCGCGAATACAGCTTGCCCCGCACGCCCTCGTTGACCTGCAAAAAGGTGTTGGCGCCCGCTTCGTAGGTGATGCCGCCCTCCGTGCGCTCGTAAACGCCGGGGCCTTTCAGAAGTTCGAAGGTTTCGCCGAAGACGACGTTGGTATCCTGATCGTTGAAATCAAGATAAAAACTGTACGCGGGGAAGATGTCGTCCAAAAGGAACAAAAAGTAGTCGATGCCCTTGAGCTCGCGCACGGCGGTGACGAGGGTGACGAGAAACTTCTTGCCCAGCTGCCGCACCACGATATGGCGGAGCTGCCCCGTATGCGTAACTTCGTCGTAGCCGTCGAGCCCGCACTTTTCCATGAATTTTTTGACCGCCGCGATGAGGGGCGCCGCCCAATCGGGATGGATGGGGCAGGCGTCGGTATCGACGATGCGGTGGGAACGTTCGGCATAGAAGCCGACGACGTTTTTGCCGTTCACCGTGCCGATGGGCAGCTGCAGTTTGTTGCGGTAGCCGTACTCCGCCTCGCTGCGCTCACAGGAGGAGACTTCCGCCGTGACGCCGCCCAGCTTTTTCAGGGTATCGCGGACGAGCGCCGTCTTGAAGCGGAGCTGCATGCGGTACGCCATGTGTTGGAGCTGACAGCCCCCGCAGCGCGCAAAGACGGGGCAGGCAGGGCGCACCCTGTCCTCTGCGGGCGTCAGAAGTTCTTCCACTTTGGCATACGCCGCATTCCCCTTGACTTTGAGTACCTTGACGCGCGCCCGCTCCCCCGTGAGAAAATAAGGGATAAAGAGCGTCGTGCCGTCGTGGCGGGCGATCCCCTCTCCGTTCGTCCCGATCGATTCGCAGGTGACGGTCAGGACATCGTTTTTTTGCAGCATGCTCTTACCCCCTTTTGTTATAATTTTAAGAGAACGCAAAACGCGTTCGGACTATTTGCGGATACGGTACACGATCGCGTCCACCGACTTCTGGCAGGCGAACATGAGAAAATCGTAGACGAAGAAGAACAGCGTTCCCCCGAGGAACAGAATGTAGAAAAAGTAAGTTTCGATGTATTCGGGGAACGGCATGCCCGCCATGCGCGTGAGGACGATCCACGAGAGCCACATCGCAAGGTCGAACCAGACGGCCTTGACAAGCTCGCAGAGGATAAAGATCGGCTTTTTCTTCACAAAGCGCATCTGCAGGCGGTTGACGATGGGATGCAGCCCGAAGAAGACGAAGTACGGCACGACCTTCCACAAACTCAGCGGGAGCGCCAAAAGCCCCGCCGCGAGAAAACAGAGGGCGCTCCCCCACCAGAAGTCCTTGGAAAGGGGCACCATCATCGCAAACGCCGCCACGAGATACCCCGTCGCGAGCAGGAAGGGGCTCACCGAGCCGAGCATCAGAAACCCTGCCGCCGCCGCGCAGGCGATGGCGGAGAGGGCGATCTCAAACGCTTTGTGCGGTTTTTTCAATTTCTCACCTCAACGGCAGCCGCAGCAGAGGTTGAACAGGCAGTTGACGCAGAGATAGGTGTAGCAGCAGCTCGCGCAGTTGGCGCACCAATTCCCGCCCATCTGATCTTCCGCGGGCGCGGGATCGGGGTCGGTATGCACGGCGCCGCCCGTCTGCTGCTTGTATTCGGTGCGCGCTTTGAGCTTTTCGTACGCATCGCGGTACTTGGCGTTCGCCCCGTCCATCTGGATGGCGATCTCGAGCTGCTTCTTGCTCTCGTTCATCCAATTCTTCTTGTAGAAGACGACGGATTGAAGATAGTGCCATTCGGCGCCCCGCTCGTTGAAATTGTCGAGCGCGGCCTGCGCGGCGGAAAGATCGCCCTTCTTGATGAGTTCGGCGACCTCTTCGTATCCGCTCTTGCCTTCGGTGTTGCGCGCCTTTTCGCGGCGTGCGCGCATGATCTCTTCATACGCGACGTCCAGCCTTTGAAGCATGCGCGCGGCGTTGTTGCCCGCCTCGCCGTCCAGCCAGCGCTCCTCGTTGTACTTCTTTTTGAGAGCGCGGTAGCTCTCCTTGATCTCTTCGTCGGTGGCGTCCTCGCTCACGCCAAGCAATTCGTAATACTCGTGTTCCATATCCGTTCCTTGTTTTTGAGAAATTTATTTGAGATCGACCTGCATCTTGACGGGCTTTTCGCCGCGCATCACCCGCTCCGTTTCGATGGGGATGCCGCGAAGGAGCACGTTATCGGTAAGGTCGCGGTTGAAATAAAATTTGATGTTCGCAAGGTCTTCCCTGAGCCCGTAAAAGAGGGTATCGAAAAGGAATGCGATGTCTTCGCCGTGCTCTTTCAGAAGCTTTTCCTTGCTCTCCGACCCGTAAGAGAGCGCGAAGGGATTGTAGCGCCCCTTCTTCTTGTCTTTATCGTAATCGTCGAGAGCGTCGATGAGATAGATCCACTTGCCGAGGGCGTAGAAGAGCCCGTCGGTATGGGCGGTCGCCTTGTCCTTCAGAAAATGGCGGGAAAGGCGCCGCATGAGCTCTGCCGTAGGATCGGCGGCGCGGTCGAGCGAATCGCACTTCCCCTTTTCCGCCGCCTGCTGCGCCTTCATGTACTCTTTGACGAGGGAGACGAGCCCGGGGTACCCCCTCTTCGCCCGCTTGAAGCCGCGCTTGAACCACAGCCGCTTGCCTCGGCCCTTGTCGCCGTCCTCGATGTCGTCGGTGAGCTTATAGTAAAGGAGCACGGTGTTGAGCGCACCCAGCTCGTCCGTCAGTTCGTCCGTAACGGCGATGGGCTGCTTTTTGATGGTGTGTTCGAAACAGTTCTGCTTTTCGATCTTCACGTCGATGCCCGCGATGTTATGAAGGAGCACCGAAAAGAAGGTCATGTCGTAAGTGAGCCCGATGCGCGCCATCTGCCCGCACGAATGGGCGATCCCCTTGCACAGGCCGCAGTACATCGCCCTGTAAAGTTCGAAGTCCTTGATATACAGGTTGGGCAGATCGTAGCGGACGTATCCGAACATGTTATTCTCCCTGATAGAAGCCGACTTTGCGGTAAACTTTGTTCAAGGTACGGCGGGCGGTCCTGAAGGCGCGCTCCGCGCCCTCCTTCAGAACGCCGTTCAAATATGCTTTATCGGCGAGCAGGCGCTTTTGTTCCGCCTGCACGGGTGCGATGGCGTCTGCCACCGTCTCGCCCACGGCGAGCTTGAAGTCGCCGTAGCCCTTCCCTTCGAACTCTTTCTGCGCCTCTTCGAGCGTGCAGCCGCGGAAGGCGCAGTAAATGGTGAGAAGGTTGGTGACCCCCGGCTTTTCTTCGGAGGCGATGATGCGGTTGTCGCTGTCGGTGACGGCGCGCTTGAACTTGCGGATGACGGTATCCTTGTCGTCCGAAAGATAGACGCTCGCGTTGATGTTTTCGTCCGACTTGCTCATCTTCTTCGCGGGTTCCTGCAAAGACATGATCTTCGCGCCCTGCTTGACGATGAGCGCCTGCGGCACGCGGAAGGTCTCGCCGTAGCGGTTGTTGAAGCGGATGGCGATATCGCGCGCGATCTCGACGTGCTGCGTCTGATCGGCGCCGACGGGAACATAGTCGGCAAGATACAAAAGAATATCCGCCGCCATGAGCACGGGATAGTCCATGAGGCCCATGTTGATATTGTCGGCGTGCTTGGCGCTCTTATCCTTGAACTGCGTCATGCGCTGCATCTCGCCCACATAGGTGACGGTGTTGAGCGTCCAGCAAAGCTCCGCGTGCTGGGGGACCATCGACTGCACATAGAGCGCGCATTTTTCGGGGTCGAGCCCGCAGGCGATGTAGAGCGCCGCAAGCTCCAGCGTGTGGCGGCGAAGAAGCGCGGGATCCTGCTTCACCGTGATGGCGTGCATATTGGCGATCGCAAAATAGCAGGTGTAATCGTCCTGCATATCGATCCAGTTGCGGATGGAACCCACATAGTTGCCGATGGTCAGATTCCCGCTCGGCTGCACCGCCGAGTAGACGACCTTTTTCTCCTGCATGGCAGTTTCTTGCATATTCTCTCCAAATTTACAAAGATATAACGTGTTTACCATATCGATTATACCACGTTCGGCGCGAAAAATCAACGGGGTAATGTCATGCTTTGATGAAATTTCCCCGCCCTTCCTTCACAAAATGTACTTATCTTGGCAAAAAACAGGCGGAAACGGGCGCCCTCCCGAAGGAGAACGCCCGCCCGCGCCCGTTCTTTACAGCGTGCGGAAGCTGCTTTCGACCGCCCCGACCGCAAAGCCGCCCCTGCCGTCGAGCGCGGCGAAGATGCGCTCCCCGCCCGCATCGAGCTCCAAATACCGCCCGCTCGCATAGACGACTTCGCAGGAAAGAACGCCCGCCGGGGTCGCATAGCTCCCCCTGCCGAACTCGTCGAGCGTGAGGGTGCCGTCCGCCGTCTCGGCCGTGCCTTGAAGCCCTTCCCGGTATCCGTACCAGCGGCCGTCCTCCAACAGGATGCGCCGCACGGAAGCGCCCGAACCGAGAAGATACTCTCCGTTCCCCGCCGCCGTGAAGGGAAGGGGCGCGCCGCCTTCCAAAAACGCCGAATTTGCGCCCGCAAAGAGCACGCCCTCCGCGCCCTCATAGCGCGTGAACGCCTCCGCAGAGAGCAGGCTCCCGCCCGAAAGGGTGAGAAGATACACCTTATCCCCCGCCGCAAGGCGGAGCGTATCCCCCGCGCCTTCGATCTCGCCGCAGATGCTCTCGGCGCCATAAGTCAGCGTGCCGCTGCTGTAGCCGTCGAGGACGAGCGAGATGCCGTCCCCGAAGAAGCTGCCCTGAGAAGCGCTTTCAAAGAGCACGCATTCCGCCCCCTCTTCCCCCGCGCGCAGACGGAAACGGAAGTAATCGAGCGGAAAGTCCTCTTCAAGCCCCAGCGCAAACGTGCCGCGAAGCGTTACGGCGTCGTAGGTATAGCTGCCAGAGGCGAGGACGGCGCCCGCCCCGTCGCAAAGCTGAGCCCCGCCGCTGCCGTCGAGGCGGAGGAAAGCGGCTTTATCCGTGCCGACGAGCGCATACCTGCCCGCCTCCGCCGCCTCGGTCTCGGTCACGGCGCCCGTTCCGCCGAGCACAAAGAAGCGCGCTTTAGAGAGCGTCGCAAATTCCGGGGAATACACCTCGAACACGTCGCCGAATCGGATGACCTCCACTTCAAAGCTCCCTTCCGTCACCGAAAGATAGGTGCCGCCGCCGTAGCCGTCGAGGGAGAGCCCGCCGCCCAGCGTTTCAAAGACGCCGAAGAGCCGCTCGTCGAAGACGGTGTAGGCATCCCCCTCGGTGCGGAAGCGGAAGACTTCCTCCCCTTCGAAGGTGTAGTCGCCCGAGGAAAGGCGGGTGCAGACGCCCGTGACGGTGCGCCCGTTTGAGGTGAGCTGCGCGCTGCCCGCGCCGTCTAAAAAGAGGGAGCCCTTTTCGCCCTCAAAGTAACCCGCGCCCTCGCCCGCGAGTGAGAAGGAGCTGCCGTCGAGCACGAAGCGGAGCGTCTCGTCCGCAAACAGCGTAACGAGGCTGCCCGTTGCCGAAAAGCTCCCCTGCACGCTGCCGCCCGCGGCCGTATAGACGGCGGAAGTGCCGTAGCCGTCGAGGACGAGCGTACCGAGCCCCGAGGAGAACGTGCCCGCAAATTCGGGGCGGAAGACGAGGCAGACGGGCTCGCTTTCGAACACGATGCCGCCCACGCTCTGCTCGCGGATGCCGAGCAGGACTTTCAGTTCGCTCCCGTCACGGAGCGAGACGAGCCATTCGTTCTCGCCGCCCGCGCCGCGGTAGCGCACCCCCTCGCGCCCGCCGCCCGAAAGCTCCGCCTTCCCGAAGCCGTCCAGCGTCAGCGTCTCCCCCGTGAAGGCGTCCTCGGCGCAGTCATAGAGGCGGTACTCCCCGCCCTCCTCCCCTTCGGGCAGAAAGACGCCCTTTTCGCGGTCGAGCCCGAAGGCAAAGCGCGTCGTCCCCGCATAAAATTCGTAGTGACCGACATATTCCCCCGCCCCGTCGTCAAAGAGATAGACGTAGCTGCCCGACTCTTCGCCGCTGCCGCGGGAGAAGACCGCCCTTCCCGCCGAAAAGTCGAGCGTGAGCACGCCCAAAGCGGTATTCACGGAATTGGCGGCAAGATCGTACCCCGTATAGGTACCCGAGTCATCGAGAAGATAATGCCCGTATTCGATCCTCCCCCGCTCGCCGCCTAAGGAAAGAGCGTTCTTTGCGGCGTCATAGCTGCCTTCGATGCGGGAAGGCTCCTTCACGAACGCAAGACAGCTGCCGTTCTCCTCCGCATTCTGAGAGATGAACAGCGTACCGCCCTCGCGGCGGGCATCCTCATACGCCTTCGCCCAGACGGCGTACAACGTCGCGTCCTCTTCGCCGAGAGCATATTCCTCGCCCTCTTCGTAAAATTCGGGCGAAGTAGGGTGTTCCGCCCAGCCGAGGAAAGTATAGCCTTCTGCCTCAAACGTGCATCCAGGGAGCGCTTCGATGCCCTGATAGCGGGAAGAGAGCTCCTGCATCGCGCCGTCCGCCGTACTGCCCGCGGGGGCGTTCGCTTCGAAGCGGAGGGAGAGCTGCTCCCTCGAATATGTAAAGATATAGCTGTTTTCCCCCGCCTTGAGGGTGAGCGGCCCCGAAGAGGAGAGCGCCTCCTCAAGCGTGAAGTGCGCATAGGCAGGCGCTTCGGGCTGCACGGCGCTCCCCTCCCAGCCGAGGAAGCGCTCGCTTGAAACATCGTAGCCGTCGCCGCGGGCGTTTTCTTTGCGCACTTCCACCGTATATTGAGCCTTGTAGCGCGCCGTCACCGTAACGCCCTCTTCCGGCACGAGATCGTCCTCCGTCAGTTCCCTGCCGCCGATCGTCCACGCGCCGAAAAAAAGCCCTTCCTTCTCTGCCGAGACGCCCTCGAGCGCTTCCAAAAGCGGCGTACCCGCCTCCGCATACACGAGCGCGGGCGCGCTGCCCCCCGCCCCGTCCAGCGTGACGGCGGGACATTTTTCATACTTCGCGTAATATGTGATGCTCGAGGTGGGCGTAACGGCATCGTCTTTCAGCCGCTCCCCCTCGCAGGCGCGGTCTGAATACCAGCCGAGAAATATCCACCCCTCCTTTTCGGGCGGATCGGGCAGCTCGATCTCCTCCCCCGCCGCGGCGGTCACCGTCCCGATGGCTGTGCCGTCCGCCGTTTCAAAGCGCACGGTCACGCGGTTCGTACAGGCGGCAGCCGCAAAGAGCGTGATGAAAAGCACCAGCGCCGCCGCAAACAGAGAGGCCGTGACGGCCTCGAACATCTTTCGCAAAACTCGCATACAACACCTCCTTCCATGAAAATGGTAGCCTGTATTCTACCATGCACATTTTGCGATTCAGAAGGGGTACTGCCGAAAAAGCGCTCTTCTTGCAGCGCCGCCCGCCGCCTTCCCTTCTGTGCGGGGAAGGCGGCGGGCGGCAAAACGGGGCCGATTTTCGGCAAAAACCGCGCTCTTTCGCGCAAAAATGCGGCATGAACACTTTCCCGTCAATTTTTTCCCGCCGATTTTCTCAAACCTCTTGCAAAATCATGCAAAATGAACTATAATAGGAAAAAACCGTTTGGGAGGATTTTTTATGCCCTTAGTAACTACTACGGAAATGTTCAAAAAGGCGTATGCCGGCGGCTATGCGGTCGGCGCGTTCAACGTGAACGACATGGAGATGGTCCAGGCCATCGTTGAAGCGGCGAACGAGCTCAACTCGCCCGTCATCCTGCAGGTCTCGGCAGGCGCAAGAAAATACGCAAACCCCGTGTACCTGCGCCACCTCGTCGAAGCAGCGGTCGAAACGACGAACATCCCCATCGCCATGCACCTCGATCACGGCGCAGACTTCGAGATCTGCAAGGCCTCCATTGACGGCGGCTTCACCTCCGTCATGATCGACGCTTCCTCCAAGCCTTGGGAGGAGAACATTGCCATCACCAAAAAGGTGGTCGAGTATGCACATGACCACGGCGTGGTCGTCGAAGCAGAGCTGGGCAAGCTCGCAGGCATCGAAGATGACGTCAACGTTGCCGCAAGCGACGCCATGTTCACCTCTCCCGACGAGGTCGAGGAATTCACCTCCCGCACGGGCATCGACTCGCTCGCTATCGCCATCGGCACCTCGCACGGCGCCTATAAATTCAAGCCCGGCCAGGATCCCAAGCTGCGCATCGACATCCTCGAAGAGGTCGGCCGCCGCCTTCCCGGCTTCCCCATCGTGCTCCACGGCGCTTCGTCCGTCCCGCAGGACCAGGTCGCCATCATCAATCAGTACGGCGGATCCATGCCCAACGCCATCGGCATCCCCGAATCTGAACTGAGAAAGGCCGCAAAACTTGCCGTCTGCAAGATCAACATCGACTCCGACCTTCGCGTCGCCTTCACGGCAGCCATCAGAAAGCACTTTGTGGAGAACCCTTCGCACTTCGATCCCCGCCAGTACCTCGGCGATGCGCGCGCCAACATGAAGGAGCTCGTCAAGCACAAGATCACCGACGTGCTCGGCTCCGCAAACAAGGCGTAAATCGTTTATTAACAGGAAAAAGCCCTCGCCGATCGGCGAGGGATTTTCTATATACATATGTATCTATTCACATTGATTGCTTTGTGACGAGCCTGCAGCGCACGGGATAGACGCTGTTTCCTTCGATGACCTCCCCGAAGCCCTGCGCCGTGATGCGGCCCGAGCGGGGGTTCTTGACGGAATCGATGGTGCTTTTCACCGTCGCGTGTACGTCGCTGTACTCAAAGGCAAGGTCGCACCCTTCCATCGTGCAGTCGATGAGGGTGAGGTTTTTGCAGTAGCAAAGGGGCTGGGTGCCCTTGATATGGCAGCGTACGAGGGTGAGCCCCTCCGAATACCAGCCGAGGTACTCCCCGTTGATGACGCAGTCCTCCGCACGCGCCCCTTTCGTATGCCAGAAGGCATCCTTCGTGTTGAGGACGCAGTTTTTGAGGCGCACGCCCTTTGCGTATTGGAAGGAATATTTGCCGTGAAATTCGACGCCGTCGAGCTGCACGCCGTCCGAGCCCAAAAATGCGTATTCCGACGTCATCTTCCCGCCCGAGAGCGAAATATGCTTGCTGTGCCAGCCGAACTCGGGGGAGTCGATGTCGCAGTCGCGCAACGAGACGTTTCTGCACTCCCGCACCGCCTTGATGCCGTGCAGCTTACAGCGCTCGATGGCGACGTCCCGATCGTACCAGAACGCGGCGCGGCAGTTCTTCGTCATCTCGCTGTCGCGAAGGTGCAGCCCCTCGACGTGCCAGAAGGGATAGCGAAGGTCGAAGAAACAGTACTCCGCCGTAAGATACTTGCTCTCCTTGAGGGCGGACTCGCCGTCCTCCTCCCCTTCGAAGCGGCAGTTCCTGATAAGCGCGCTCCGCGTCATATAGAGCGCGCGCTCCTGCCCGAAACGCTCGTTTTCGTAACGTGTCAACTCTTGTGTATGTTTCATAGCGGTAATTATATAACCATTCTGACACGATGTCAATCAAAATCCGCCGTCTTTTTTATGGCATCTCGCCGGGAAGCGATGCTCACAGCCTGAGATACTCGGCAAGCGAAGGAAGTTCGGAAGCCTGAAAGGCAAAGTAGGCGGAAAGGAGACGCAGGGCGCGTTTGACGCCGTCCGCCGTTACTTCCCCGCCCTGCCCGAGCGCCGCGCGGACGGCAAGATAGGTGCTCTCGCTCGCGGGCACGCCCCCGCCGCACGCTTCGCAGCCGAAGGCGCCGCTCTCCATATCAAAGCGCATCCGCCCCGAAAGCTGTTCGCCGCAGTGCGGACAAGCCGCCGCCGAGACGGGATAACCCGCCTCTTTGAGCGCCGTCAGCAAAAACCGGAGAAGCACATAGGAGCTGCCGCTCCTGCCGTCTTCGAGCCGCGCCTCCCCGCCTGTGCCCTCGGCACACGAAGAGAGCGCTTCGAGCGTGCGCACCGCCGCCAAGAAGAGCGCGGGGCTTTCGATGCCCTCGAAGAGCAGCCGATCGCACGCCTCGCACAAAACGACGGCGGCGTAGTAGCAGGCGATGTCCTCGCGGAGAGGATAGAACCCGTCGTGAAGCGCTGCCGAGATGACGGTATGCCGCCCCGCCTTTTCCGCGAACACGAACTCCGCAAAACAAAAGGGCTGAGCGGCAAATTTCAGCTTTGCCCCCGCCCTTTTGACCCCTTTGAGCGCCGCGCTCAGTTTGCCGCGCTCCGCGGTGAAGAGGGTGACGATCTTATCGTACTCCCCCCAGTCCGCCGCACGCAGCACGAGCGCATCCGCCTTGAATTCCATAACGTTACATCCCTCTCTTTTTGCCTTTGAGCTGTTTGTAAAGCATATAATAGGTGACGTTTCCCGTCTTTTGAAAGAGCTCCCAGGCAAGCTCCCCCGCGTCGTTTTTCTTCATATGCCCCTCCCCTCTCAGTATGGGAAGAATGGGGCGCTTTATGAGGAAAACGAGGAAAACTCAGTCTTCGCGCTCCTTTTCGTAACCGAGCTCGCGCAGCATGCCCTCGCGGTCGCGCCAGTTTTCGCGCACCTTGACATAGGTGGTGAGGAAGACCTTCCCGCCCAGAAACTTTTCCATATCCTGCCGCGCGAAGGAGGCGACTTCCTTCAGTGCCCGCCCCTGCTTTCCGATGAGGATGGCTTTGTGGTTGGGCTTTTCGCAGACGATGTCGAGATTGATGTCGAAGACGCCGTTTTCCTGCTTTTCAAACGTATTGATGACGATGGCGACGCCGTGCGGGATCTCCTGATCAAATTTCAATAAGATCTTCTCCCGCATGATCTCGGCGATCATGAACTTTTCGCTCCGGTCGGAGACGACGTCTTCGGGGAAAAGCGGCTCCCCTTCGGGAAGGAGCGCAGCGATGGCGTCTTCGAGCTTTTTGAGGTTGCTCCCCTTGCGGGCGGAGACGGGGAAGATGTCCTTTTCGACGCCCCCTTCGACGATCTTTTTCACGTCTTCGGGGATGCGGTCCTTTTGCATGATGTCCGTCTTCGTATAGGCGACGAGCATGGGGATGCCGAGAGAGGCATACTTCTTCATGAGAGCGATGTCGCTCTCCTCCACGCCCGCGTGGCCGTCGTGTACATAGAGAATGACGTCCACATCGCGGGAAGTGTTCTCCGTCGTGCGCATCATGATGCCCGTGAGCGCGTTGCGCTGTCGGTAGATGCCGGGGGTATCCACAAAGACGATCTGCCTCCCCTCGCGGTTGAGGATGCCGAGGATGCGGTCGCGCGTGGTCTGCGGCTTGGGGGAGACGATGGCGACCTTTTCCCCGACGAGCACGTTTATAAGCGTGCTCTTTCCCGCATTTGCCTTGCCGATAACGGCTACCGTTCCGCTCCTCATCTTGAAAGTCCCATCCTCTGCATGATCGCTTCCTCTTGTTCGCGCATCTCGCGCTTTTCTTCTTCCGTCTCGTGGTCGTATCCGAGGCAGTGCAGCACGCCGTGTACGGTGAGATAGTTGAGCTCGCGCGCATACGAATGCCCGTACTCTTCCGCCTGCTCTTTGGCGCGCTTTTCGCAGACGGCGATGCTGCCCAAATACAGCCTGTCCTCTTCGTCGAGCTCGTCGGCATAGCTGTCTGCGGAGAGAAATTCTCCCTTGATGCCGTCGAGCGACGGAAAGCTCAGAACGTCGGTCACGCGGTCGACGCCGCGCACTTCGCGGTTGAGGCGCCTTATTTCCTCCTCGTCGACGAGGACGAGTTCCAAAACAAAATCGGTATCTCCCTCTGCCGCGCCTTCGAGCGCTCCTTCGAGGCGCACCCGCTCGCTCTCTTCGAGGGCGTCCGTATCGAGATAAAACTTATTCATCGCCCTTCGATTCCTCCTTGACCGCCTGCCGCGCACGGTTGAAGCGGATGGCGGGATATTTGACGCGGTGATGATGCACGCCCGTGAGCGAATCGACGAGCGTCTGTTTGATGACGGTCAGCTCGCGCATCGTGATGTCGCAGTCGGAGAACTGGTCGAGGTCCATCCTCTCTTCGATGACGGAGCGGACGATGCGCTCCACCGTCTCGGGCGAGCGGTCTTTGATGGCGCGCGTCGCGGCCTCGGAGGCATCGGCGATCATGATGATCGCGGCGACTTTGGTCGTGGGCTTGGGCCCGAGATAGGAATAGTTGCGGATATTGGCATCTCCCCCCGAGAGGCGGTTGGCCTTATCGTAGAAATACTTGATGGGAAGCGTGCCGTGATGTTCCCGCGCGACGTCGGCGATCTCCCTGGGCAGATGATTGGCGATGAGAAGGTCGTAGCCGTCCTGCGCATGAGAGCGGATGATGTCGGCGGAAAGTTCGGGGGTCAGCTCGTCGTGTACGTTGTAGCCCGTCTGGTTCTCGGTAAAGCACTCGGGCTGCTTGAGCTTGCCCACGTCGTGATAGTACGCCGCCGCACGGGCGAGCTCGGCGTTGTCGGAGATCGCGAGCGCGCACGTTTCGGCAAGCTGCGCGACGATGAGCGAATGGTTGAATGTACCGGGCGCCTCGGTGCGGAGCCGCTGCAGAAGGGGCGCGTTGGCGCTCGTGAGCTCGCGCAGACGGAAGACGGTGAGGCGGTTGAACGCCATCTCGAACACGGGCAAAATGCAAAGGGCGAGCATCGCCGAGAGCACGCACCCGAGGATGCCATACCCCGCGGAAGCGACGTAAGGGATCCAGTCGAAGTGAGAAAAGTCGAGCTCGGAAAGCTCCAAAAGGAGCACGATGGCAAGCCCGGGGATGCCGAGGAACACGCCCGTCAAAAGCATCTCCCATCTCGTCTTGACGTTGGCGGCCACAAACACCGCGAACGTACCGCAGGCAAAGCTGAGCATGAGCGAAATGTAGACGGAATTGGGCGAAGAATCGAAGTTGTTCGTGAAGGTATCGATGACGAACATCAGGAGGGAGAACACGAAGTTCAAAATGATCGCCTGCCGCCGTCCGAAGAGGAAGAGCCCGATGAGGGCGAGCATCGCCACGGGGCGGAGATAGATGGAGACGAACCGCCCGAAGAAATAGCACACCAGCACCGCGATGATGAGCACGAGATAGATGAGGAAGACGTTGCGCCCCCTGCAGATAAATGCCCTGTCCTCAAAATAATAATAGTAAAAGAGGATGGCAAAGAGCAGCATCACGCAGATGCACGCCGAAAGAAAGCGGAAGGCGCGCTCCTGAAAGTAGGCCTGCCAGCTGTCCGGCGCATTGACGACGATCATCATCACCATGCAGGCGATGATGAGCAGATAGGAAATGACGAGCATGACAAGGCCTACTGCAAGATCGGCTTTGCCAAACCCCTTGACGGTACGCTCTTTCATCGTTTTTCTCCTTTGCTTCTCTGCATTTCCGCCCTTTCATAGGCACGGACGATGCGCATCACGAGGGGATGGCGCACGACGTCCTTTTCGGTGAGGGTGATGACAGCGATGTCCTCCACGCCCTTCAAAATGCTCACGGCCTGCTTTAAGCCGCTCGTCTTGCCTTCGGGGAGATCGGTCTGCGTCAGATCGCCCGTGACGACCATCTTGCTCCCGTCGCCGAGGCGCGTTAAAAACATCTTCATCTGTTCGCGGGTGGCGTTCTGCGCTTCGTCCAAAATGACGAACGCGTTGGAGAGCGTCCTCCCGCGCATATAGGCAAGGGGCGCGACTTCAATGACGCCCTTTTCCATGAGTTTTGCATATGTTTCGAGCCCGAACATCTCCTGAAGGGCATCGTAGAGAGGGCGGAGATAGGGATCGACCTTGGTCTGCAGATCGCCCGGGAGGAAGCCGAGCTTTTCGCCCGCTTCCACGGCGGGACGGGTCAGGATGATCTTTTCCACCTGCTTGCCCTTGTAGGCGGCGACGGCGAGGCAGACGGCAAGATACGTCTTGCCCGTGCCCGCAGGCCCCACGCCGAAGGTGACGGTGTTGCCCTTGATGGCGGAAACATACTCCTTCTGCCCCACCGTCTTGCACTTGACGGGCTTGCCGCGCGCCGAAACGGCGACGACGCCGTGCATCAGCGAGCCGATGTCCGAAGCGTGCCCTTCGCGCGCAAGCTCGATGCAATAGAGAAGGCTGCTCTTATCGATGTTGTCCCCCGCCTCGACGATCGCAAGCAGGCTCTCGACGACCTCTTTGCCGAGGGCGGCGTTTTCCGCCTCCCCTTCGAGGACGATAGTCGTCCCCTCCACTCTCGTAAAGAGTTCAAGCTCCCGCGCGATGGTGACGAGGTTCTCATCGAAGATCCCGAGGACTTTCTGGAGCCTGTCCAGCCCGCCCGTTTCGATGGTGTATCTGATTGCCGTAATCCTTTCCTCCTGCCGGCATATGCCGGTCATTGCATATGACTTGAAACCGTGAGGCGCGCGCTCCCGTAGATGCGCCAGCCTTCCTCCGTCCTTTCGGAAAAAAGTTCTGCCTCCTCCCCGAAGGCGAGGCGGGCGGCTTCAAAGGCTGCCTCTTCGCTCCCTTGAAACACCCCCTCGACGGGGCAGAGCAGCACCGCGCAGCCCACGACGAGCACCTTTTCCTCCCGTTCGCCGATGAGAACGCATTCGGAGATGAGCGTCTGCCCCGCCTCCACTTGCTGCCCGACTTCGGCGCAGGGCGTGCCGCGCAGCACGACGAGCTCTTCGAGGATGCCCGCCTCGGGGCTCTTGAGGGGCGCGGGGGAGAAGATCTCCTCCTCGTCGCTCACTTCGACGAGCACCCTGAGCACTCCGCCTTCAAACCGAAGGGAGGCAAAGCTCACGCGCGGAAGGGAGAGGATGCGCGAAGAGAGCAGCGCCGTCCGTTCGGGCGCGGGCGAAAGGGGCGTGACGCCGCCCTCCTGGAGGATGGCGCGCACTTCCTCTTCATAGTACGCCCCGCTGCCTTCGACCTCGATCTTTAAGACGCGCGTCTCCAAGACGAGCACGGCGGCGAGCGTCAGCGCTCCGCCCAAAAGCAGCCCGGGAAAGCGGAGGCAAGCCTTCACAAGGCGCGCTCCCCCCACAGGGCGCACTTTTTTTACATTATAGCACGAACCCCGCAAAATTGCAAAAACTTTTTTGCTCTCTTTCGCGGCGACGGTGAGATGCAGGGCATTTTTTTGCGTGCGGCGCGCCGCCAGCACGGGAATGTGCGCCCGCGCCAGCTTATCGAGCACCCGCTCGACGCCCAGCCCCTCGATCAGAAGTTCCGCTCTCATCCTTCAGACGCGCGTGACGCGCGTGATGCTTCCGCGGACAACGACGTCTCCCCCGTCAAATTTCCCGAGGGAGAGCGCACTCCCCTCCACTTCCACCGCCCCCGAACGCCCCGTGAGCACGATGCGCTCCTGCGAGAAGGCGGAGATGCGCCTGACGTTCTCGAAGACGCCCTCCCCTTCCGCGACCGTGTATCTGACTCTCCCGCCCGAGGCGCGCGCAAGCCCCGTAAAAAGTTCTGAAAACAGCCTCATACGGCATATTATATGCACCGCGCCCGCGTTTGAGCCCGAAAAGAGCGCCCCTCCCCGTACGCCGCGCAAAAAAAGCGGAGCACCGCCCCGCTTTCCGCCAGGAGATCTTGCCTTTCGCCGCACAGACGGGCAAAGCCCCGCCCGAGCGCTTTCCAAACGGCGCCGCAAAACGCCGACGGCGCCGAAAAAACATCGGAAGCCGCCCCGGAAAGACGCCGAAGAGCCGCCCGCGGAGAGGTCTCCGTCAATAATCTTTCCGCCCGAGCAGAAAGTCGATCTCTTCCCCGAAATAATCTGCGATCTTGCAAAGATTGGTCACCGTGATCTCGCGCTGACACAACAAATACCGCGAGATCGTCTGCTGCGGGATGCCGACTTCTTTGGAAAAACGGCTGACCGACTTATCGCCGATGAGCTCTTTGAGCCGCACCGCAAATATTTGCACATAATTTCTTTCCACACGATCAGTTTACACCAAATGGCGTAAAATACTTGACATTACACCGATCGGTGTGATATAATCAAACATAATTAAAGGAAAATGCTTTCAGGGAAAGGAGCCTTATGCGGACGCAGGGCTCCTTTCCCGCATAACACGATAAAAAAGCACGCAAAAAGCGCCCTCCCGAAGGAGAGCGCTCATTTCGTTTAAGTTCCGATCAAAGCTCTGCGAAGTACTTGATCGTGCGCACCATCTGGCTGGTGTAGGAGTTCTCGTTGTCGTACCAGGAGACGACCTTGACGAGCGTCGTGCCGTCGCCCATGGGCATGCACTTGGTCTGCGTTGCATCGAACAGCGAGCCGTAGGTGATGCCGACGATATCGGAGGAGACGATCTCTTCCTCGGTGTAGCCGAAGGAAGCGGAGGAAGCGTCCTTCATCGCCTTGTTGACGGTGTCCTTATCGACTTCGCCTTCGCAGATCGCGACGAGCTGCGTCAGAGAGCCGGTGGGAACGGGAACGCGCTGAGCGCAGCCGTCGAGCACGCCGTTGAGTTCGGGGATGACGAGGCCGATCGCCTTTGCAGCGCCCGTGGAGTTGGGGACGATGTTGACGGCAGCGGCGCGCGCACGGCGAAGATCGCCCTTGCGGTGAGGGCCGTCGAGCACCATCTGGTCGCCCGTGTAAGCGTGGATGGTCGTCATGTAGCCCTTCTTGATCTTAGCGAGCTTGTTGAGGGTATCTGCCATGGGAGCGAGGCAGTTGGTCGTGCAGGAAGCGGCGGAGATGATGGTATCCGACTTCTTGAGCGACTTCTCGTTGACGCTGAACACGACGGTGGGAAGATCGTTGCCCGCGGGAGCGGAGATGACGACCTTCTTTGCGCCTGCATCGATGTGAGCCTGGCTCTTAGCCTTGGAGGTGTAGAAGCCCGTGCATTCGAGGACGACGTCTACGCCGATCTCGCCCCAAGGAAGGTTCTTTGCGTCCTTCTCGGCATAGATCTTGATGGTCTTGCCGCAGACGGTGATGGTGCCGGCTTCGTCGTCGGCGGACACGGTGTCTGCGTGCTCGTATCTGCCCTGAGCGGAGTCATACTTGAGAAGATGCGCGAGCATCTTGGGGCTGGTCAGGTCGTTGATCGCAACGATCTCATAGCCGTCCGCGCCGAACATCTGACGGAACGCAAGGCGGCCGATCCTGCCGAAGCCATTGATTGCAACTCTTACATTTGCCATAATACCTAAATCTCCTCTTTTTTCGGCCGCCGCACCTGCGGAAGCCGTATTTACCGTATTATTTTAGCACATTCAAAAAAAGTAGTCAAGACATTTGGGAAATTTTCCCCTTTTCGGGCAACATTTCTGTCATTTTGACGCTTTTCGACTGCTTTTGAGAACAATTCTGCCTCAATCGACGAATTTCAGCACTTCGTCGAAGATCTTATCCGCCGAGACCGACGTCTTGAAGCGGATGGGCTTGTAGCGGATCTCTTTGAGGCTTTCGGGCACCTTCATCGCCGTTAAAAGATTGATGCGCTTGATGCCCTTGAAACTGTCTTTGACGTCGTTCCCCGTGAGCGCGTAGTAGACGGCCTGCGGGAATTTGTAGGGGCTCGCCGTCGAAACGACGACCATCGGGCCCGGTTTTACGGGCGGCGTCTCCTTTTCGAGCGATTCGTGATAGCGCTCGGCGACGAACATCGCAACGCCCGTATGCGGATCCATGGGATAGCCGTACTCGGTGAAAAATTCATAGACGCAGTCCACCGTATCGTCCTCCGAAGCATAGCCCGCGTAGAACTGTTCGCGGATAGACTTGAGCTCTTCCGCCCGCACGGAATATTTGCCCGTCTTCACGAGGGCCTCCATGCGCTCCGCGGTGAGAGCGGCGTCTCTTCCCGAGATCTCGAAAAGCAGGCGCTCGAGATTGGACGAGATGAGGATATCCATCGAAGGGGACATCGTCTTGAAGAAGGGGCGCTTGCTGTCGTACACGCCGCGCAGGATGAAGTCGGTGAGGACGTTGTTGCGGTTGGAGGCGCACACGAGCTTGCCGACGGGAAGACCCATCTGCTTGGCATAGTACGCCGCGAGGATGTTGCCGAAGTTGCCCGTGGGCACGGTAAAATCTACCTTATCCCCCATCCTGATCTGCTCGGAGGAGACGAGATCGAGATAGGCGGAAAAATAGTAGGCGATCTGCGGCGCCAGCCTGCCGAAGTTGATGGAATTGGCGGACGAGAGGCGGATGCCCCGCTTTTTCAGCTCTTCTCTGCACTCCTCGGAGTGGAAGATGCGCTTGACCGTCGTCTGACAGTCGTCGAAGTTGCCCTTGACCGCCACGACGTTGACGTTCTCCCCGTCCTGCGTACACATCTGCAGCTTCTGCATCTTGGAAACGCCGTCGTCGGGATAGACGACCATGATCTTGACGCCCTTCCTGTCGCGGAAGCCTTCGAGCGCCGCCTTGCCCGTATCGCCGCTCGTCGCGACGAGGATGAGGACGGTCTCCTTGATGCCCAGAAGGTCGCACCCCTTGCGGAGGAGGTAGGGAAGCACGGTGAGCGCCATATCCTTGAAGGCGCAGGTGGGGCCGTGATAGAGTTCGAGCATGAACATCCCGTTCTCCACCTTGACGAGGGGAGCGGCGTCGCCGTCATCGAATTGGGAATATGCCTCTTTGAGCGCAGACAAAAGCTCGTCCTTGTCGTATTCGTCAAAATACTTGGAAAGGACGAGGGCGGCGCGCTCGGGATAGTCCATCGCGAGCATACGCTCCATCTCCTCCGCCGAAACGGAGGGGAATTTTTCGGGGACGAAGAGCCCGCCGTCCTCGGCAAGCCCCTGCACGACGGCCTCGGCGCCCGTGACGCGTCCCTTCCCCCGCGTGCTTACAAAATACATGAGTTTCCTCCTTCAGGGGCAAAGCGCCCTCTTAACGCCCGAAAACGCCCCTTGTAAAGAAAGGGACGTAACGGGAAATGTGTTCTGAACGTTTTTCTCGGGACGAGCCGCCAAAAAGGGCGGCCGCCTGCCGGCTCAAAGGTACTTCTTTGCGAATTCGGGAAGTTCCTCTTCCGCGCAGCTGCAGGTGATATAGATGGTGAGAGAGCGCATGAGGGCGACTTTCTCGAGCATATAGAAGAGCTGCGCCATATCCTTGATGGCCTTGCCGGCGATGCGTGCCACGCCGTCGACATAGACGAACTCGTTGTCGTAGCTGCCGGCGATGACGCCCTTGATGAAGCCGCAGAGCGCATCCTCGCCCGCAACGGAATAATCGGAAACGTCGATGAAGCGCACCTCGCGCCTCAGGTCATACATGTAACGCTTGGTATCGGTGATGAAAATCAAATGGCCCTTGGCTGTATCGACCGCGCCGTTCGCCGCGTCGATGATGCGCTTTGTCTTCCCGCTTCCCTTGGGGCCGCAAATGATCTTGATCATGTTATCCTCCTGTGCGCCTCACGGCGCGTTTATTATGCTTCTATTCTATCAAGTTTTGCCGCGTTTTTCAAGGGGTTTCCCGAAAAAAAGCGGCAATTTTTTTACATTTTTTCTCAGTTGAGGCTCTGAACGAAGGCATCGATGCGCTCCAGGCCCTCCAGCATATCCTTCATGGACAGCGAATAGGAGAGGCGCACGCAGTCATCCGCGCCGAACGCCTTGCCGGGAACGACCGCCACCTTTGCGGCATCGAGCAGCACTTCGGAGAAGGAGACGGAGTCGGTGATCTTGTGCGAACCGAAGCTCTTGCCGTAAGTGGAGCTCACGACGAGCATCGCATAGAACGCGCCGTCGGGGATGATGCAGTAGACGTCCTTCATCTCGGAGACGCGCTCGATGAGCGCAAGACGGCGGCGCGCAAAGCGGGCGACCATCTCTTCGACGGACGCTTCGGGCGAATTGAGCGCCTTGATCGTCGCGTACTGGGCGATGGAGTTGGGGTTGCTCGTCGCATGGCTCTGGAAGGAGGAGATGGCCTTGGCGATATCGTGAGGCGCGGCAAGATAGCCGATGCGCCAGCCCGTCATCGCGTACGTCTTGGAGACGCCGTTGACGGTAATGGTCTGCTCCTTCATCTTGGGAGAGACGGCCGCCATCGAGAAGGGCCTCTCGTTCCCGTAGACGAGCTTTTCGTAGATCTCGTCGGCAAGGACGAAGATGCCCGTCTCTTCGCACACCTTCGCGAGCGCGCGCACTTCCTCTTCGGTATAGACGGCGCCCGTGGGGTTGCAGGGCGAATTGAAGATGAACAGTTTGGTCTTGGGCGTAACGGCAGCCCTCAGCTCTTCGGGCGTGATCTTGAAGTGGTTCTTCTTGCTCGTGTTGACGATGACGGGCACGCCGCCGCACGTCCTGACGACCTCGGGATAGGTCAGCCAATAGGGCGCGGGGATGATGACTTCCTCGTCTTCGCCCGGCTCGAGCAGCGCAAAGCAGACGTTGAAGATGGAATGCTTGGCGCCGTTGGAGACGATGATCTGCGAAGGCTCGTACTCGAGGCCGTTGTCGCGCGCGAACTTATCGCAGATGGCGCTGCGCAGCTCGGGAAGGCCCGCCGCGGGCGTATATTTGGTGCAGCCGCGCTCGAGCGCGTCCTCTGCAGCCTTGATGATGTGTTCGGGCGTGTTGAAGTCGGGCTCCCCCACGCCGAAGTTGACGACGTCCTCTCCCGCTGCCTTCATCGCCTTTGCCTTGGCGCTGATCGCGAGCGTCAGGGAGGGCGAAATGGTGCGGATCCTCTTTGAAAGTCTTTCCATATCCGAATACCTCTTTGGGAAAAATGTTTTGCGTTCTTTATTCTGCGGTGAGCTGCGCCTCGCGGTCTGCCCGCGCCAAGGCGTCGAGCATTTCGTCGAGATCGCCCGCAAGGAAACTCTCCATCGAATGTAGGCTGAGCCCGATCCTGTGATCGGTGATGCGGCTCTGCGGGAAGTTATAAGTGCGGATGCGTTCGCTCCTGTCCCCCGTGCCGACAAGGCTCCTGCGGTTTGCCGCTTCCTCCCGATCGCGCCTGCCGTTGTAGTAGTCGTAGAGGCGGGCGCGCAGCACGCGGAACGCCTTTTCGCGGTTCTTGAGCTGGCTGCGCTCGTCCTGGCAGGTGACGACGATGCCCGTCGGGAAATGGGTGAGGCGGATGGCGGTCTCCGTCTTGTTGACCTTCTGCCCGCCCGCGCCCGAGGAGCGGTACAGATCGATGCGCACATCCTTTTCGTCGAGCGCGACGTCCACCTCCTCCGCTTCGGGAAGGACGGCGACCGTGACCGTCGACGTATGGATGCGCCCCTGCGACTCCGTTTCGGGCACGCGCTGCACGCGGTGTACCCCGCTCTCGTATTTCAAGCGCCCGTAGGCGCCCTTTCCGCTGATGTTGACGATGGCCTCCTTCATGCCGCCGAGCTCCGTTTCGCTGAGTTCGACGGGTTCGAAGCGGAGGCGGTGCTTCTCGCAGTAGCCCTGATACATCCTGTAGAGCTCATAGGCAAAGAGCGCCGCTTCCTCGCCGCCCGCGCCCGCGCGGATCTCGAGGGTACAGCCCCTGTCGTCCTTCTCGTCCTTGGGAAGGAGCAGGACTTTAAGCTCGTTTTCAAGGATGACAAGCTTCTCTTTGAGGGAGTACCCCTCGTCGAGGAGCAGCTCCTTCAACTCCCCCGACTCCCGTTCCGCTTCCGAAAAGGCGGCCTGCATCTCCTCTTCCGTGCGTTCGCATTCGCGGTATTTGAGGGCGATCTCCTCGATCGAAGCCCTCTCTTTGGAATATGCCGCCCACGCGGCGCGATCTGCGGCGACTTCGGGGGAAGAGAGGAGCTCCCCCAACCGTTCGTAGCGCGCCGCGATCTCTTTGACTTTGTTGTTCTGCATGATCTGCGCTTCCCGCCGCTCAGTACACGATCTTGACGATGCGTTCCTTGCCTGCGAGGTCTTTGACGACCATCGCGTAATCGCAGTCGGAGAAGATCTTCAGAATGTCCTGCGCCTGGTCTTCGCCGCACTCTAAGATGAGCATACCGCCGCGCGCGATGTGAGGCCGTACGCCCGCCGCGATGCGGCGGTAGAAATCAAGGCCGTCCTCGCCCCCGTCAAGCGCGATGCGCGGTTCGAAGTCGCGCACCTCGCGCTGGAGAGAGGCCATCTCCCCGCTCTTCACATAGGGCGGGTTTGCGGTGATGATATTGAATTTGCCTAAAATGTTTTCAAACAGATCGCTCTTGACGACGGTGACGTTCGCCTTGTTGCGGCGCACGTTGTTGCGCGCGACCTCGAGGGCGCCGTCCGAAATGTCTGCGGCGATCACGGAGATGTTCTTATCCTTAGCGGCCTCGCAGGCGATGGCGACGGCGATGGCGCCGCTGCCCGTGCAAAGATCGAGCACCATATTGCCCTCCTGCACGGCGGCGATGGCCTGCTGCACCAGGATCTCCGTCTCGGGCCGGGGGATGAGCACACGCTCGTCGACTTCGATGGGATAGCCGTAAAATTCGGTGTTGCCGATGATATACCAGAGCGGCCTGCCGGTGAGGCGCTCTTCGAAGAGGGAGACGATCTTTTCACACTCGGCGCGCGTGACGATGCGCTCCTCGGAAAGACCGCTCCTCGGGATATTCAGGGTAAGGCTCAAGATCCACTCGGCATCCGAAGAGTCGATGCCGTGCTTTTCAAAGGAGGCCGTCATCATCTCTTTGAGCCGCGAGAGCTTGGTTTCCGTGATGAAGACCTTTTCGGGGGAATCGGGATCAGCGTCCATATCGAGCACCTTTTCAAACGCCAGGACGGCGCATTCGATCATGCCGTCGTCGGGTTCCTTGGTCGTCAGTTTCTGAAGGAGATAGCCGGGCGCCTTCAGGGGGAGCACGAGGGGCGACTGCGTCTTGGCGAGCAGCTTCAGGATCTCATACGAGACGCCCGCGATGACGGGCAGAAGCGCCAGCTTGATGAGAAAATTCAAGAAGAAATCGAGCGCGGGGGAGCCCGTATCGAGCCCGCCGATCGCCCAGCTCACGAAAGCGAAGAGGATGATGGAGACGATGAGCACAAAGAAGATGAACGTCGTGCCGCAGCGGTCGTGCATCCGCGAGCACTTCTTCACGTTCTCCACCGTAAGGGGCATCCCCATCTCGTAACAGTTGATGGTCTTGTGCTCCGCCCCGTGGTAGCGGTAAGTTTCGCGCAGCGACTGAAAGAGCAGCGTAAAAATGATGTAGGCGATGAAGATGACGAAGCGGAAACCGCCCTCGATGAGGTTGTAATAGAGCCCGGGGAGCCCCCTCACTTCGGCGATGGCGCCGTTCGAAACGCCCGCGATGAGCCCCGTAAAGTACATGGGAAGGAACAGGAAGAGCCCGAGGGCGATCGCAACGCCGATGAGCATGGAAAAGAAGGTGACGATGCTCGAAGCGCTCACCTTCCACTTTTCCGCCACCCATTTGTTGATCTTGGGCGGAGCTTCCTCATCGTCGGTGATGGCGACTTCGGAACTGCGCAAAAGCGCCTGCATCCCGTCTACGAAGGACACGAAAAAATTGACGATGCCGCGCAGAAAGACGACGCGCGTCCACTTCTTCCTCTCTTCGGGAGGAGTGATGCGCTTCGCTTCCATGCACAGCTCGCCCTTATCGTTGCGGACGACCGTCGCCATGCCGCGCTTGCCGCGCATCATGACGCCCTGGATGACTGCCTGACCGCCGATGTAGGTATAATTCGTCTTTTTCTTCATAGCACCCCCGCGGCCCTGCCTCTGAAGGAGGGAAGACCCCGCTTAGCAAAACAGCCTCTTTTTAAGAGGCTGCGGGTGATCGGTCGATCAAATGCCGTATCTTTTCTTGAACTTATCGACCCGACCGCCGGTATCCACGAGCTTCTGTCTGCCCGTGAAGAAGGGGTGGCACTTGCTGCAGATATCCACCTTCATGACGTCGCCGTCTTTGGTGGAACCCGTCTTGAAGGTTTCGCCGCAGGCGCAGACCACGGTCACTTCATGATATTTGGGATGAATGCCGCTCTTCATGATCTGATCACTCTCCTTTTTCGCCGCTATGCGGACGACTGTTTTGCGCCGCACTTTCGGTTATTTACGTTTCCTATTATAGCCGCTTTGGAGCGCGGCGTCAACTGTTTTTATCGGGCAAACGCAAAAACCTCGCCCTTCCGCACAATTTTCACCTTTCGCTTTTTGCTTGCAAAACAGTTGCAAATTATGTTCCGTTGCGGTATAATGTGAAAGAATAAGGCAAAAATTGTTGTTTAGGAGCCTATGATGAACGTTTGGAAACTGACGGCTGCAAATACCATGAGCAAGGAGACGACGGAGCCCGTTCCCGAAGAGAACAGGCGCAGGATCCGCATCACAAAGGTATTTGTCAACCGCAGCGACGCTCTCCTTTACAGCGGTGCAAAGAAGGTCAGATACCCCCGTATCCCCGGCAGGTTTGCCGTAGGCCTCATCGCCGACGAAGGCAGCGTACACTTTCCCAAGGGGGCGCGCGTGCTCGTGCATACCGCCTTCCCCGCTCCGACGGACGGCGTGGAAAAGCGCGATTATACCGAGGACGACATCCTCCTGCGCGGCTACACGGCGGACGGGTTCCTGCGCGACTTCATCTATGTGACGGAGGACGAACTCAGCCTCCTTCCCGAGTCGGTGAGCGACGAAAAGGCGCTGCTCATCCAGCACATCGCCCTCGCGAACGCCGCCGTCGAAAAGCTCGGCCTCCAGCGCGGCGAGCACGTCGCCGTCATCGGCGGGAGCATGCTGGGCGTCTTTATCTGCCGCCTCCTCATCTACCGCCAGATCTCCCCCATCCTCATCGACAGCGACGCAAAGAGGGTGGAATTTGCAAGGAGCTGCGGCATCTACTATACCGCCGCCGAAGACGATACCCTCCTCGAAACGGTGGGAACGATCACGGGCGGAAGGCTTACAGACAATGCCGTCTGCATCATGACGGGCAATATGGAAAAGCACTGCAAGACGGCGGTCTCCGTCACCAAGCCGGGGCGCAGCGTCGCCTTCTGCGGGCAGATCGACCACTCCCTCCCCCTCGACCTCAACGAGATCTTAAGAAAGCGCCTCACCCTTACGGGCGTTTCGGTCGGCACCGAATACATCCCCGCCGCCATCAACCTCGTCGCCAACGGCGCCATCGACCTCAGCGTCTACCGCAAACAGGTACACAGCGCAAACGACGCGGAGGCGGTCTTCAAACACTTCCTCTCGATGGCAGACATCCCCGTGGACGAGATCAACATCCTCTCCCTCATCTGAGTCTTTGGCCGCCCTTTTCGCGGGCGGTCTTGCTTTGTGATTTTACCCGAACGGAACGCTCTATGTTAAAATTCATCGCCACAGATCTTGACGGCACTCTGCTCGACAACGAAAAACGGCTGCCCGAAGAAATTTTCGGACTCATCGAACAGCTCCATGCGCGCGGCATCCTCTTTGCCCCCGCGAGCGGGCGGCAGTACGCCAACCTTGAAAAGCTCTTTGCCCCCGTCAAGGACAAAGTGCTCTTTTTGTGTGAGAACGGCGCGCTCGTCAAGTACCGCGGCGAAACGCTCTTCCTCGACCCCATCGACGACGACTGCCTGAAAGACGCACTCGATGAGATAAGGGCACTCCCCGACCTTTACCCCATGCTCTGCGGCGCGGACTATGCCTACATCGAAAACAACGAGATGCCCTTTTTCCGCTATGCGATGCTCTCGTACACCAACTGCAAGAAGGTGGAAAACTTGGACGCCGTGATCGGCAAAGAGCCCGTGTGCAAGATCGCCGTCTACGACGCGATCGCCGCCGCCGAGCACTGCATCAAGGTGCTGCCGCAAAAGCTTCCCAAACTGCGCACCATCATCTCGGGCTTCGATTGGTGCGACATTTCTTCGACGACCGCCAATAAGGGCCGCGCCGTCCGCTTCATCCAGGAAAAATTCGGCTTCCAAAAGGACGACTGCCTCGCCTTCGGCGATCACATGAACGACTACGAGATGCTGCTCGAGTGCGGGTATCCCTATGTCCCCGAAAACGCCTATCCCCCCTTGAAGCGGATGTTCCGCAATCATATCCCCTCCAACGAAGAGGGCGGGGTGCTCACAAAGCTCAAAGAGATCATCAAAAAAACGGAGGCCATCTCATGAAATACCTGATCGCATCGGATATCCACGGCTCGGCATACTACTGCCGCCTCTTAAAAGAGCGCTTCGAAGAGGAGAAAGCAGAGCTTCTCATCCTCCTCGGCGATCTGCTCTATCACGGCGCGCGCAACGCCCTGCCCCGAGAGTATTCCACCCTTCAGACGGCTGAAATACTCAATTCGATGAAAGACGACCTTGTCTGCGTGCGCGGCAACTGCGACAGCGAGGTGGACGAGCTGGTGCTCGAGTTCCCCATCGGCGCGGAGTACTGCATCCTCCCCTATGCGGGCCGCCGCCTCTTTTTAACACACGGCCACAAGACGCCCAAGCACCTCAAAAAGGGAGACGTCCTCTTCAACGGCCACTTCCATGTGCCCGCCTTCGAGGAGCGCGAAGACTGCACCTATGTCAACTGCGGCTCGGTGTCCATCCCCAAAGAAAATTCCCCGCACTCCTATCTCGTTCTCGAAAACGGCGTGCTCGTCTGGAAGGACGCGGAGACGGGAAAAGAGTTCAAACGCGCCGCGCTGTGAGGCAGCAAAGTCGCCCATTATTGTGAAATTCTTGACAATTCCCCCTCTTTTTTCCCCTTCCCCCTTGACAAACGGGCGGAAAGCGGGTACAATAAGCGTAGCGGATGCCGCATAGGATAGAATGCGGCAAATCTCAAATCAAGGAGACGGATATTATGGCAACATGGTTCAACAAACAGAGCAGACTCGTGCAGATCATCCTGCTTTTGATCCCCATCGTCAACTGGGTCGTCGAGATCCTCGTCAGATGGTCGGCTTTTCTCAAGACCAAGAGCATTCTGACCTTAATCTTTGCGATCCTCGTCACCTTCTTCGGCCTAGCGATCGGCTGGCTGGACGTTGTATGGTGCCTGCTCTTCAAGCACATGATCTTCGCAAAGGCATAACAAACCATTTTCACGAAAAAAAGAGCATCCTCGCGGGATGCTCTTTTGCTTTTTCAAAGGTCGAACGCCATGGCGGTGATGTCGTCGTCGAAGGTGCCGCAGAACTCGGTGAGGGCGCCTTTGAGCTGTTCGATGAAGTGCGCCGCATCGTGCGAGCGGGAGAGCACCGCCTCGACGCGCTCCAAGGAGAACTGTTCGCCCGCCTCGTTGCGGCTCTCGGTAACGCCGTCCGTGAGGAGCACCAAAATATCCCCCTTTTCGTAGCCGATCGTACTGTCATGGTAAGAAAATTCGGGGATCCAGGTGGATATGGGCGGCGCGTTCATCTCCACTTCGTCGATGCCGTCCTTCCGCTTCATCAAAATGGGCGCGTTATGCCCCGCCGCGCAGTAGGTGATGACCCCCTCTTTGCGCCCGATGCGCACGGCGGCGACCGTCACATAGGAGCGCTCGTCAAGGTTGAGCTCCTGAAATTTTACATTGAGCCCCGTGATGGCGCGCGCGGGAGAGGGCTCCGACCGATCCCACCCCGCCTTGACGAAGGCGGAGAGCATGCCCGCCGAAATGCCCTTGCCCGAAACGTCGGCCAAAAGTCCCATCGTCTCCCCTTCCGCCTCGTACACGTCGGGAAGGTCGCCCCCGATCTCGCGGCAGGGAAGATAGAGGAAGGAATAGGGCACGCTCCCCCCCTTGCCGGGCGGCAGAAGGCGCTGCTGGATGTCCTGCGCGGAATGCATCTCGCGGGCGATCTCCGCTTCATAGGCGTTGTCGACGACGCCGAGATACAGCCCCCCGAGCGGCTGCACTTTGAAGGAAAGGTGCGTCGTCCCCTCCCCCGTGCGCAGCATGAGCTTGCGGAAGGCGAGCCCGCCGTTCTTTTCGGCGTCCAGAAAGAGATTGCGAAGGGGGCAGAAGGCACACGCCTCCCCCCTGCCGCAGGGCGCCGCTTCGCCGCAGCGGATGACGTCTTTCAAACTCCCCTTCCCCGAAGAGGCGGGAAAGAAGGTGCGGAAGGCGCGGTTGGAATAGCGCACCCGCAGATTTTCGTCCACGACGATGACCGCCGCGGGGATGTTGTTCAAAATTTCCTTGTATAAATTCATGTCCTTCTCAAGCGCGGTACATGAGGATGCCGCCCTTTTTGAGCGTTGCCTCCATGGCCGCGGTCTGATAGAGTTCGCCGTCGTACTGGGCAACGGCGGGAGATGCGGGGACGACGGACACTTCCTCGCAGGTGAAATGGCGCGCGAAGGGCAGCGAGAGCACCTTGCCCTGCATGAGCTTCAAAAGCGCACCCGGGATCTTGGAACGCTTGGGGCAGTCGACGACGACCACATTCAAAAGCCCGTCCCCGATGTCCGCCGCGGGGCACATGGGGATGCCCCCGCCGAACTGCTTCCCGTTGCACAGCGCCGCGATGAGCACCTTCTTTTCAATGACTTCTTCCCCCGAACGGACGGTCAGCTGCATGCCGTCGTACTTCATGAGGGAGGCAAGCAGGCTGAAAAAGTACTTGCTCTTATCGTGGAAGCCCTTCATCCGCTCGCAGCGGAGGAGGATATCGACATCGATGCCCATGCCCGCGATGTTGAGGCTGCGCCGCCCGTCCGAAAAATCGATGTAATCGGTGGGCTTGGGCTCGCCCTTTAAGATGAGTTCAAGCGCCGCCTCGCCCGAGGGGATGCCCGCGCTGACGGAAAAATCGTTGCCCGTGCCCGCGGGGATGAGCCCCAGACGGCAGAGGGAGGGATCGCACAGACCCGTCAAAACGTCGTTCAGAGAGCCGTCGCCGCCGATGACGACAAGCTCACATCTGCCCCTTCCCGTGAGCTCGCGGGCGATGCGCTGCGCATCCCCCTTGCCCTCGGTGAAGTGCACCTCGTATGGGATGCCTTCCGAGACGAGCTGCTTTTCCACCCGCTTCAAAGTCTGCCGCCCCTTCTTGTTCTGCGGTTTGATGATGAGATCGAGCATGATTTTCCCCTTTTGTACCCTTCCCGCCGCCTGCGGGAAATTCTTTCACGCGTTTATTATACACGATGGCGGCAAGAATTGCAATTTTTTTCGGAAAATGGTATAATCATTTCCGAGAAATTTTCCAGGGAGGACGCCGCTTGCGCGAAAAACTGACAAAAAGCCTCATTTCGCTCGCCGAACACTGCCCCGAGCCCCTCTATCTCGTGGGCGGGAGCGTGCGCGACTACCTTTCGGGCACCCTCTCCCCCGCCCCCGACTGGGACCTCGCTTCCCCCATGACGGAAGAGGAGTTCCTCTCCGCCGCAAAACGAAGCAGGTTCGAAGTGCGCGCCGTCTATCCCGCGACGGGGACCGTCAAACTGAAGGACGGCGAGGGCGCGGAATATGAGTTCACGCGCTTTCGGAGCGACACCTATGTGCGCGGCATGCACGCCCCCGCGGGAACGGAATTCACGCGCGACATCAAAAAAGATGCCGTGCGCCGCGATTTTTGCGCCGACGCCGTCTATTACGACATAAAAAAGGGGGAATTTTCCGACCCCTTGGGCGGCATCCCCGATATCGACAAGCGCATCCTGCGCACCGTCGCGCCCGCGAAGAAGGTGTTCGGCGAGGACGGGCTGCGGCTCATGCGCCTTGCGCGCATCGCCGCCGAGACGGGCTTTTCCCCCGACGAAGAGTGCCTCGAAGGGGCGAGAGCCAATCATATGCTCATCCGCGACATCGTGCCCGAGCGCATCTTCCAGGAGCTTTCCCGCATTCTTTTATCCGACGAAAAGGCGGGCGGAGAGGACGGGCCCTACCGCGGGCTCTGCCTTCTCCGCGACACGGGCGTTCTCCAAGAGATCGCCCCCGAGCTTACGTTGGGCGACGGGCTCGACCAGCGGAAGGACTTCCACAAGTACGACGTTCTGGAACATTCCCTCCGCTGCGTGCGCTACGCCCCGCCCGACATCCGCTTTGCCGCCCTTCTGCACGACGTGGGCAAACCCTACTGTTTTTACCGCGACGGAAACTTCCACGCCCACCCCGAAGAGGGCGCGCGCATCGCGGGGGAGATGCTCTCCCGCTGGAAGGCGCCCAAAAAGCTCACCGAGGAGACGAAAGCGCTCATCCTGCTGCATATGCGCGACTTTGACCTAAAAATGCGCGAGAGCAAAGTGCGGCGGGAGCTGATCGAGCATCATGCCCTTCTTAAAAAGCTGCTTGCGCTCAAACAGGCGGACTTTTCCGCCTGCCGCGACGATCTCTCCCCCGCCCCCACCGTCGTCAAGTGGGAGGGCGTCTTGCAGAAGATGAAAGAAGAGGGCGCGCCCCTCGCCCTTGCGGAGCTTGCCGTCACGGGGAAGGACGCGATCGGGGCAGGCATCCCCCCGCACGAAGTGGGGAACGTCCTTCATCTGCTGCTCTTCGACTGCGCCTTGGGCATGGCGAAAAACGAACGAGCCGCCCTTTTGAAGCGGCTTGCAAAACTTGCCCGAAAATACCTTGAAAAGGAGAATATATGCCAGGACTGACCGATATTTTGCTCTACATCGTCATCGGCGTGGGAGCGCTTTGCCTTCTGCTTCTCATCCTCCTCCTTGCCCGACCCGCAAAGGGAGGCGACGCTTCTGCCCTCAAACGGCTGGAAGAAAAGACGGACAAGGCGCTGCAATACGCCGATTACAGCGCCCGCACCACCGACAATCTGAGCCGCACCACCGAAATGCGCCTCAACAACATCGAAACGCGGCTCGCGGAAGACATCAAGTACATCGCCGACGTCAACGCGCACAATTTGGAAGTCATCCGCCGCACGGTGGACGATAAACTCACCTCTTCGGACGGCAAGCTTTCGGAAAGCTACGCGCGCATTTCCGACCGTCTCGAAAAGATGCACAAGAGCGTGGGCGAGATGCAGGCGCTCTCCGAGAGCGTTTCGGATATCCGCCGCGTCTTTACCAACGTCAAACTGCGCGGCACCTGGGGGGAGACGCAGCTCAACGCCCTCCTCGAACAGATGCTCGCCCCCGACCAATATGTGCGCAGCTGCAAGCTCGACCCTGCGGGCAACACTCTCGTTGACTTTGCCATCCGCCTGCCTTCCGTGAGCGGCGATACCCTGCTCCCCGTCGACAGCAAGTTCCCCGTCGAAGAGTACGAAAGACTGTGCGAGAGTTCGGAAAAGGGAGACTGGGCGGGCACCGAGCTCGCCAGAAAGAACCTCGAGCGCGCCGTGCGCGTCCAGGCGGAGAGCATCGCAAAAAAATACATCCTGCCGCCCGCGACGACGGACTTTGCCGTCCTCTATCTCCCCTCCGAAGCGCTGTATGCGGAAGTTCTGAAAATGGCGGGGCTTGCAGACTTTCTGCACAAGCGGCGCATCATCTTGAGCGGCCCTTCCAACTTCGCGGCGCTCTTGTCGCTCCTTCAGACGGGCTTCCGCACCGCCGCCATCGAAAAGCGTTCGGGCGAGCTCGTGCGCACCCTCGAACAGTTCCGCATGGAATTTGCCCGTTTTGCAGAGGGGCTCGACAAGGCAAAACGCAAGCTGCAGGAAGCGCAGGACAGCGTGGAAAGCGCCGCCAAGCGCACCGACGTCATCGGACGGCAGCTCGACCGCTTCCAGGTCTCGGACGGGAAGCAAACACACGACAACGATCAAGGAGGACAGGCATGAAGATCGAAAAACTGACGCGGGAAACGCTGCCCCAAGACATCTCGCTTCTCTATGACGAGAGCATCTTCCCCCCGCCCGTAAAGGTGCAGGGCGGCGAAAAGCGGGCGCTCGGAAATATGCTGCTCATCACGAGCGGCGGAAGATACAAGCTCTTTACCGAAGGCTGCGATTATGTGCGCGTGCTCGAAGGGAAGGGGCACGTCAAATGGGCACGCGGGGAATACCCCTTTGCGGAAGGAGACATCCTGCGGCTGGACGGCGTGAAGGAATACGAACTCAACGGGAAAGGGAGATACGTCATCGTGCGCAAATGAGGGCGCACCGCGTAAATTTCGGCGAAAATGCGCCGTAAAACATTTGACTTCATACAAACAATCGTGTAAAATAGACCCATTGAAAACCTTGCGCACAGCAAAAGTGCGCCGTAAAGACCGGGAGGTGAAAAAATGCACAAGTACGAGATGCTCATTCTTCTCAACAGTGAGATGACGGATGAGGCGAGAGAGGCAGAACTCAAAAAGTATGCCGACATCGTTACAAACGACGGCGGCACCGTCGAGTCCGTCGATAAGTGGGGCGTGAAGAAGACCGCTTATCCCATCCGCTTCAAGACGGATGCGTTCCATGCCCTCATGACGTTCACTGCGGAAGGAAGAGTCGTTGCCGAGCTTGACCGCGTTGCGGGCATTTCGGGCGACGTTCTCCGCCGCATGATCACGAAGATCGACTAAGCAAGAGGAAAGCCCATGAACAAGGTGTTTTTGATCGGAAACCTGACGCGCGACCCCGAAGTGAGCGAAACTTCGGGCGGTGTGAGCGTCTGCCATTTCAGCATCGCGGTGAACAGGTCGTATACCTCCTCCGACGGTGAGAGACAGACCGACTTTTTCAATGTGACCGCATGGCGCGGCCTTGCCGACACCGTCGGCCGCTACGCCAAAAAGGGAAACAAAGTCGCCGTGTCGGGCAGCATCCAGATGCGCACCTACGAAGACAACCAGGGCATCAAGCGCACGGCGGTAGACGTCATCGCGCAGGACGTGGAGTTCCTGACGCCGAGAAGCGCCTCCAACCAGGGAGATGACTTCTACGACTCCCCCGCGCCCGCAAGAGAGAGCGCGCCCGCCCGCAAAAAGCCCACCCTCCAGTCGTTCGACGACGACGGAGACATCCCCTTCTGAGAAGGACATATTATTTAAGGAGACATCATGGAAGAGAACGTGATCGAGACCGCAGAGACCGTTGTGGAAGAGACCGCAGCGCCCGCCCCTGTGGAAGCAGCAGCTCCCGCTCAGGAACAGCAGCCCGCCCGTGAGGCGCGCGAGCCCAGAGAGACGAGAGAGCGCCCCGCTAAGAGAAACTTCAAGAAGCAGAGCCGCAAGGTCTGCATTTTCTGCCAGGAGAAGGCAGCTAAGATCGACTATAAGGACGTCGCAAAGCTGCGCAAGTTCATTGCAGAGGGCGGCAAAATTCTGCCCCGCCGCATGACCGGCACCTGCGCAAAGCACCAGAGAGAGCTCGCCGTCGCCATCAAGCGCGCCCGCGTTGCCTCCCTCCTGCCTTTTAAGGCAGACTAAAGGAGTTCACGCATTTCTTTTGCTTCGCAAAACAAATGCCGTGAGGGGTGAGGGTTAGGCATCTAAATTGCTTAATTGCCCACGAACGCATCTGTCATTCGAATGACAGTAAGCGCCAAGTATGGCGCAAATTGAGTGAGCCAGCGCAGGGGAACCCTGCTCGGCTCATTTCATTTTAGTTCACACTTTTTTGCTTACGCAAAAAAGTCGTGAGGGGTGAGCCGCCACGATTTTAAGCAGCATTATCGCCCGCGAACTTGGATGTCTTTATTGAACAATAAGCCTCTGGTAAGAGGTGCATGCCCGTAGGGTACAAATTGAGTCCCGCAGCGGAAGGAAACCTTCCTCGCGGGATTTTATTTTTAAGTTCACGCATTTCTTTTGCTTCGCAAAACAAATGCCGTGAGGAGATTTCGCCGCAAATCTTTCCCTTCGGGAAATCTTCGCGGCGAGAAGCGAGCGTTATACACCTAACAGGCATTATCGCCCGCGAACAAATCTGTCATTCGAATGACAGTAAGCGCCAAGCATGGCGCAAATTGAGTGAGCCAGCGCAGGGGAACCCTGCTCGGCTCATTTTATTTTAGAGGCAAGGCGAACACTAACTCCCTTGGCTCATCCCGCGCGAGAAGCTGTCGAGCGCAGCGAGACTGAGGGAGTCGCCTTATTATAAAAAATTCGATATACCGAAAAAGCGTTTCTTTCTACCGCGCGAGACGATGGATTGCCGAAGGCAAGACGGAAGGGTTATCATGCACGCACAGCGCCATAGGCTCCCTTGTGTAAAGGGAGCTGTCACGAAGTGACTGAGGGATTGTTATCAAAACGAAGCCCTAATTTTAACGATCCCCCCTTATCCCCCCTTTGCACAAGGGGGGCAAGAAATAGAGATAGCCTCGCCGCACAATTCTCTCTCCGATTCAGTTCTGCTCATCGGCGAAGCCTCTCTTGAACCCGCGGACGATCCGCGGGTTTTCGTTACCAACAAACGGAAATGGGCGGCAAATTGCCGCCCGCTCATCCTTCATATTATCCTTGCCGCGAAGAGTTGATGTAGGTTAAAATCGACGTTCCACTCCCCTCACGGCTTTCAGGCTCCCGCAAAACAGCGTGAACTCAGTTGATCTCCTCCGCGCCATCCCCGATGAAGCTTCTTCAAACTTATTTCCGCGAGCAAGGTCTCCTTGCGCTGCGGGACTCAATTTGCCCTATGCTTAGGGCTTATTGTCCCCAAAGGACATCGAAGCTCGCGGCCGAATATGCAGATTAAAATCAACGCTCCACTCCCCTCACGGCTGTTTTGCGTCTCACGCAAAACAGCGTGAACTCAGTTGATCTCCTCCGCGCCCGTGAAGAACTCTTCGTAGACGGCGCGAAGGGTGCGCTCGTAGTTCTCGTCGTCGACGCCGACGATGATGTTGAGCTCGGAAGAGCCCTGGTCGATCATGCGCACGTTGACGCCCGCGCCCGCAATGGCGGAAAAGACGCGCGCCGAAGTACCGACGTTCCGGCTCATGCCGTGGCCGACGACCGCGATGAGGGAGATGCGGTCGAAGACGCGCATCTGATCGGGGTGCACCGCCTCCTTGATCTCGGCGATGATCTGCTCTAAAACGCCGCTTTCAAGGTGCGCCCCGTCGATGATGAAGGACATGGTGTCGATGCCCGTCGGGATATGTTCGAAGGAGACGCCGTGGTTTTCAAGCACGGTCAGAACTTTTCTGGCAAAGCCGATCTCGAGGTTCATGAGCGACTTTTCCACGAAGATGACGGTAAAGTTCTTCTTGCCCGCCACGCCCGTGACCGTCCTGCCCGAAAAGCGGTACTTGGACGTGGGCATGATGAGCGTGCCCTCGTCCTCGGGGCGGAAGGTGTTCTTGATGCGGATGGGGATATCCGCCTCGCGCACGGGAAAGATGGACTCGCTGTGCAAAACGTTCGCGCCCATGTAGGAAAGCTCGCGCAGCTCCTTATAGGAGAGCGAGCGGATGGGCACGGGGTTTTCGACGATGCGGGGATCGCATGCAAGGAAGCCGCTCACGTCCGTCCAGTTCTCGTAAAGAGCTGCCCCCGCCGCACGTGCGACGATGGCGCCCGAGATATCCGACCCGCCGCGGGAGAACGTCTTGACCTTTCCGTCCGCGCCCTCGCCGTAAAAGCCCGTGACGAGCGCCTTCGGCTTGCCCGAAAGAGCGCGTGCAAGGAGTTCGAAGGAGCGGGCGCTTTCCAGCTTGCCCGAAGCATCGAACTTGATGACGTCGCGCGCGTCGATGAAGGGGATATTGAGGAGCGCCGCCATGATGCGCCCCGAAAGGTACTCCCCGCGAGACGCCGCAAAGTCGGCAGATTTTTCCTCTTCGATCGCTTTTTTCGTCTCCTGCAGGATGCTCTCGATATCGAGATCGATCTTGAGCTCCTGCACGATGCCCGAAAAACGGGCGCAGATCTTTTCGAACGCCTCGCCGCAGCTGCCCGTCTCCTCCACCTCTTTTTGCGTCTCGTAGAGAAGGTCGGTGACCTTGATGTCGCCGCTGAACCGCTTGCCGGGCGCCGAAACGACGATGTATCTGCGTTCGGGATCGCTCTCGAAGATGTCCTTCACGCGCCGCATGGTCATGCCGTCCGCCATGGACGTGCCGCCGAATTTGCAAACCTTAATCATAGCTGATCTCCCTGCCCTCTAAGTAGTAGCGCTTATCTTCCGCCTCGCCGATGGAGAACGTCTTGCGCGGGAACCGCTTCCCTTTCTTGAGGGTCGTAAAAATTTCTTCTCTGTCGAGCTCGGGCATGGCGATCGCCGCGCAGTCCTCACCCGGGTCCTTCAAAAACTCGTCGCCGTGAACATAGTCCACTCTGCCTTCGTTGTGTTTCAGATATTCCGCGATCGCCTCGTCCGTACGTGCGACGCACTCGGGCGCGGATGCGATCTTGGGAAAAAGCGTCCTTCCCCGCCTTGCGCAGGGGATCTTTTCCGCAAAATACGAACAGAACGCCTCGGCATCCGTCTCCTTCACGAGGCGGTGGATGGGATGGAAGGCGATGGCTTCGTCGAAAACGTTGACCATCTCGACGAGCGTAAAGCGGGCGGGATGGTTGCGGCGCTCGCGCTCGGGGAGCTTTTCCTTGATCTCCTCCCAATACGCCTTGGCGGCAGCCACCGAATGATTGCCGTCCGCCACCGCAAAGCAGGGGCTCGCGAGCCCCGATAACGTGTGCAGCACGTCGATCGCCGTATATTCGGGAATAAAATAGCCCGTGAGATGCCCGCCGTGCTCCATAAGATCAAAGTCGTAGAGCTTTTCGAGGTCCTCCCCTTCCAGTGAACGCATGAGCTTATCCTTCTTATCGCGGTAGAAGACCATCGCGTGCGGAAATTCGACGAGCGCTCCCCTTCTTATCGCCACGCGGGGAGGGAGGCGGGAGGGAACGACCTCTTCCGTCGCGCGGATGAGCGAGGAAGCGCCCTCTTCGTAAGAATATTCTTCGAGGTCGATGCAGACGAGGAGCCCCTTACGAACGCCCGCCTTCGTCGTGCGCTCGACGAGCACCAGCCCGCGCGCCGCCTTATGCATCCACCCCTCTTCGAGGGCGAAGCGCATGCTCTCGTGGATATTTTCGATGCGTTCCTCGTCGTTTTCACCCAAATACACTTCGGGGAGGATCATATGAAACGCAGAGGGCGCGTCGCCCACTTCCCTTGCGACGCGCTCCCAATACCCCCTGTCGGAGGTAAATTGATCGCAGGCGATGACCGCCCATTTGCGGAATCCCTTTTGGGGCAGGAGCACCCGCGGGATCCTGAAACAATTCTTCATACCTTTTTCAAATGATGTTGACGATGATGACCGTGACGAGGCTCAAAGCGAGCGCGATGAGCTTGAGCACGATGTTCTTGGTGAAGAGATCTTTGAAAAATTTGCCGAACGTCATGAACGCTTGCCCTCCGTGTTGAATTCCTTCCAATAGTAGTCGCGCAGGAACTTTTTGAGCGATTCCGAATCGACATAGCGGGTGATCTCGCCGCGCTTGACGACGGAGACGATCCCCGTCTCTTCCGAGACGACGATGGCGGAAACATCCGCCGCTTCCGTCACGCCGATGGCGGCGCGGTGACGGGTGCCGTAATCTTTGGGGAAATCGCGCTGAGTGAGCGGCAGGAAGCAGCCCGCCGCCTGGATCTTATCGCCGTAGATGATCATGGCGCCGTCGTGCAGGGGCGCTTTGGGAATAAAGATGCCCTCGATGAGCTGGTTGGAGATCTTCGCGCCAAGAGAGACGCCGCTTTCGATGATCTCTTTGGGAAGGTTTCCGTTGGAAAGCACGATGAGCGCACCGATGTTGGCTTTGGAAAGGCTCTGCACCGCTTTGACGATGGCGCCGATGTACTCCTCCGCCCGCGAACCGACGGCAGATGTGGATTCCATCGTGGTCGCCGCGGTGCCGCGCTTGCCCGCCCAGATCTGCCGCTTGATCTCCGTGCTGAAAAGGAGCAGAAAGAAGAGCGACAGGAGCATGACGTAGATGACGTAAGCGTTGGAATCGAGCCCGGGCGCAAGCACCATGACGATGCCCACCGCGACGATGAGCACGGCGTACACGATGATGAGGTACTTGGCGTTATTTTCCTTCAGGATGCGGAAAACGTAATAAATGAGGACAAACAGCAGCACCCATTCCAAAAGATACAGCGGAATGGACCCGGTATCTGCGAACATTTCCTTGAGCGATTCCCAAGCGTTCATGGTTTCTCCTTGCGTATGCAGCCTTTTTCATTATTATACCCGCATCGGGGCAAAAAAGCAAAGTTTTTCGGACGCATTTTGCATGGAAATTGTTTCATGCAAAGAATATTTTTGCAACGGCGGCGTCGTAGGCGCCCGTCTTGGTATATGCCCCGCTGCGGGAAGCCGCGAGCAGGGAAAAGAGCTCCTTGAAAAGATACTCCGTCTTCTCCTTCCCGAGGCGAGAGACGAGCCCGCGATCCTTCTGCACGGCATAGGGCTTGATGCCGAGGACAGCGGAAATATCCTTGTCGCTCCCCTTCATGTTCGAAACTTCGGTGAGGGTACGGAAATGGGAGACGAGCGCGGAAAGCACGCCGTTTTCGTCCATCCCTTTCAGCATGAGGTCGGCTGCGATCTCAGAAAAGGCGGAAAAATCTCTGCGCGACGCCGCCTGCGTGAGTTCGTAAATTTTATATTCGACGTCCTTTGCGACGTATTCCTTCACGAGCGCCGAAGTGATGCGCCCCTCGGCAAGGGGGGCAAGCTTCTTGATTTCGAGCCGCATACGCGCCGCATCGCGCGCGCAGTAGGAAACGAGCAGTTCCGCCGCGTCCGTATCGATGCAAATGCCCTGACGGCGCACGAGCCCGAACAGCCAGCGCGAGAGCATCTCCTCGCTCTCTCTGCCGCAGTCGACGAAGGTGACGCCCGCCTTCTTCTTTAAGTCCGCCGCGCCCGCCTTCTTGCCCGCATTGACCAAAAGGAGCACCGTCGAAGGGCAGGGCTTGGAGCAGTACGCCTTGAAAAAGTTCTCCCAATCGCGCTCGGTGGGGTAGTATTCGTACACGCGCACAAGCCGCTTTTCGTCCAGAAAGGGAAGGGCATAGAGATTGTCGCGGAAGGCAGGCAAATTCCCCTTCAGGCTCTCCCCTTCGACGCGCACGTCGTTGAGGAGGGGCTGCGTGATGCCCGCCTCTTCGCGGATCGCGCGCACGGCGTGATCGCGGAAGTAGGCTTCCTCCCCCTCGATGAGATAGACGGGCTCCAATTTTTCTTTTAAGCTCTGGGCAAGCTGCGTGAACTTCATAGCTGTTTTATTATACCATCTTCGATGAAAAATTTCAAGCCTCCGCTGCCCTTCCCGAGGAAGAAATCGGCTTTGCCCGCCTCCCCGTCGGGCGCGATCTCCGTCACGACGCCCTCGCAGGAGAGCAGGATGCCCTCCGCAGTATAGAAAAAGGAGAGTTCCCCGTAGGAAAAGCTTTGCCCGAAGACGACCTCAGTCCGATGCAGCCCGAGAGAAACGGGCTCTTGAAAGCGCACTTCTTCCGCGCCTAAAAAGGCCGCCGTGTTGAGGGCATCTTCATGAAGGGCGATGACGGCGGTCAGCTCCCCGCCGAAGGTGCGCGAAAGGAAGTCCTCGCATTCATCGAGAGAAATATCGCCGTCGATGACGAGGATATGTTCGGTGCGCGTCTCCACAAGGACTGCGGCGCTCTCCCCTTCCTCATACACCGTGAGGCGGCAGCCCGAAAAGACGACGTTGTTCGAGAGGAGGACGAGTGCAAAGAGAGCGCACCCCGCTGCAGCGACGCCCGCCCGCACGAGACGGCGCATCCGAAGCCGCGTCGACAAAAAGACGCAGAAGAACAGAAACAGAACGCCGCCCGCGCCGAGCGCGAAGCCCGAGAGGACGAGCGTCCAATCGGCAAAGGACAGAATGAGGATGAGGAGGGCGAACAAGCCTTCGGGGAAGACAAGCAAAACGCCCGCCGCAAACGGGAGAAGGAGCGAGAGCGCCGCCATTACGAGCGTACACAAAAAGAACACGGGTACGAGCGGCACGAGGATGAGATTCAAAAGCGTGCTCCACACCGAGAGATAGCCGAAGCTTGCAAGCAAGATAGGCGCCGTCGTAAGCTGCGCCGCAATGGTCGGCGCGAGGCAGCCCGCGACAGCGCGCGGGAAATGCAGCTTTTGGAATGCGCGGGTCAGGCTCCCCGAAAAGAGCGCAAGCCCAAGACAGGCGCCGAAGGAGAGGCGGAATCCCGCCGCGTACCACTGCGCGGGGAAGAGAAGGAGCACGACGACGGCGGCAAAGGCGAGCGTTTCGAGACCGTCCGACTTTCGCCCGAACGCTTTGGAAGCGCCGAACACGCCGCACATCAGCACGGCACGGAGGGAGGACACCGTAAACCCGCAAAATGCACAGTACAAAAAGGCGAGCGCAAGCGAAGGGAGGAAGGCAAACCGCCCCGCTCTGCGGAAAAGGAGCATCGCCGCGCCGAACAGCACGCCGATATGCAGGCCCGAGACAGCGAAGATATGCGCGATGCCGCCCCTTCGCACCGTCTCTTTGAGCTCCCCTTCGATGGCGCCCGAATTGCCCGAGAGGAGCGCGTAGGCAAGCGAAGCTTCATCCCGCCCCATATGGGAGCTTAGCACCTCATAGAGCTTCCCGTTGAGGCGCAAGAAAAGATCGCCGCTCTTTGCCGTTGTGATAAGTTCGCGCGCGGTCGCCGTATAGCGGATACCGGAAGCGAAGTCGTTCTTGGCATAAGCGCTCTTTTCGAAGGCGTCGTTCTTTTCGACTTCGCCCCGAAAGACGACGAGATCGCCCGTTAAAACGCTGTCGGCAGGCAAAATAGCGCGGCATTTGCCCGCCGCTTCCTCTCCGTCCAGAGAGAGACTTTTCAGAACGGCAATAGAGTACCCCTGCCGTTCCGAAACGGAAAGGACGGTCGCCGTTACCGTGTATTCCCCCGACGGGAGCCCTCTTTCATAGTTGGAAAGGGCAAGCTGCATGAGCCCGATGCCGATCCCCGCAAACACGGGCACGATGAGAAGAAGGGATAAAAGCCGCTTCTTTTCAAAGGGCGGGAGGGCGAGCAGGAGCAGCACGCCGAAGAGAAGGACAAAGACAGGCGAAAATTCCGCAAAGCGGATGCTGCCCCACAGCTCCAGCCCGAAGATGAGCGAGAGCGCGCAAAAGAGGAGCGGCCTGAAATTGAGTATCTTCTTCATGCCTCTCCTCCTCTCTTTGTATTTTCGGCGGTCGCCGCGCGATCACCGCGGCGGCGCCCATATTCTTCGCGGGCGGCGCGCTTCAAAGCGCGCCGCCCGCCCTCTGTTTCAAAAGTCAGGCGAGCGAGATGCGGTCGGAGACCGAGCGCACCAAAATGCCCTTCTGTTCCCCGAAGGAGACGCAGTCGCTCAGATAGGAGACGAACGCTTCCGAATAGCGGGGAAGGTGCAGCGCCTGCGCCGCAAGCGCCGTGAGCTCGTCGAAATACAAACTCACGCGGCCCGAGAGCGCCGCCTTGATGAGCGACACCATCTCGAAGGGCGTCGTATCCGTCTCGCCGCGGAGGACGGGCTCGCTCTCCACGCGGAATTTGCCGATCTGAACGGCGCGATCGGTCTTATAGTAGTAGTCGGTGCCCAAAACGCGCTCTCTTTTGAATTTGCACTCGTCGATGAGGGCGTTGAGCCGCGCCTCCACACGCGCGCCCGTCTTGCGGATGCCGTATGTTTCGAGAAGGCGCACTTTCAAAAAGCTCCTCGAGATGGGCTCTTCCGTCGCCACGAGAAGAGCAAGCCGCGCTTTGATCTCGCCGTCGTTGACCCCGCCCGTGATATAGGCGGCGACCTCCGCGCCCTGCACTTCGACCGCACGGTAGGGGCGGGAGAACTTCTCCATCCACGCGCCGTCCTTCTGCTCCGCGCCCGTGAGACGGTCGAGATAGTCCTTGATGCGCTTGATCTCGCGCTTGGGGTTGCTGTAATAGTTGACGCTGTTGACGCGCATGACGTTCCAATTGCCGCGCTTTAAGGACTGCACCTGTAAAATATTCCTGTCCTTGACGGAGAACTGCGTCTCCCCGTCGCACAGGACGGCGAGGACGAAATTCTTGTTGTCGCGCGGGTCGAGGACGGCGACGTCGATCTTGAATTCGGAAGCGCCCACGTCCGTTCTGCACTCGTAGCCGAAGCCGGTAAGCTCCTCTGCGATGAACCGCCCGAGCCCGCCGCCCGAACGGACGGATGCGGGAGGCGCGGCGAGCGTCGTTTTGCCCTTCTCGGCAAATTCGAGGAAGGCTTTGAGCCCCGCAACGCCCTTCGAAGAGGTCTTGTTGAGGTCGATCTGCGCGGCTTCCAGCGTGGAGAAGACGAGCATCTCTTCCCTCGCGCGCGAGACGGCGACGTTGAGCCGCCTCCAGCCGCCCGCCTGGTTGAGGGGGCCGAAGTTGAGCGACACCCTGCCCATCGCATCCGGCCCGTAGCAGACGGAAAAGAGGATGACGTCGCGCTCGTCGCCCTGCACGTTTTCGAGGTTCTTGACAAAGAGCGGCTCTTCGCGCTCGTAGGCGACGGCGTCCAGCTTCTTTGCGGCGATCTCTTTTGTGAGGAGCTTTTCGACGGCCGTCCTCTGCGCGCTCGAAAAGGTGACGACGCCCATGCTCTGCCGCGAGAGGACGGGGTCTTTGAGGCGGCGGATGACTTCCTGCACGAGCGCTTCCGCCTCCTTCTTGTTGACTTTGGTAAAGCCCCTGTCGTAAGTGCCGTCCACCTTCACAAGGCGCACGCGGCTTTCGAGCGCGTCGGGCGAAGGGAAGGTGCAAAGCTTCCCGCCGTAGTACATATTGTTGGAGAAGGCGATGAGCGATTCGTGGCGGCTTCGATAGTGCCAGATGAGGTGGCGCTCGGGCATACCGAGGGCGAGGCAGTCGTCGAGGACGCTTTCGAGGTCTTCATTCTCCAGGTTCTCCTCGTCCACATAGGCGGAGTGGAAGAAGGCGGTCGGGGGCAGCTGTTTGGGGTCGCCCACGACGACGGCGGCCTTGGCGCGGGCGATGCATCCCACGGCCTCTGCGGTCGTCATCTGCGACGCCTCGTCGAAGATGACGAGGTCGAAAAGATCTGCCTGCGGCTCCAGATACTGCGCCGCCGTGATGGGGCTCATCAGCATACAGGGGCAGATGCGGCGCAGAAGCTCGGGCACCTCGGAAAAGAGCGCGCGAAGCCCCGCGCCGCGCAGGTTGCTCTTTGCAAGGCGGGTGAAGGCGGAAAGTTCCAACGAAAGGCTCCCCTCTCCGTCCGCCGCGGGCAGGCGGGAGATGAGATCGCTCCGGATATGCCGCCGCGTCTGAAGGGAGAAGTCCTCCCACATCGTGCGGAATTTTTCCACCGTGTCTTCGAGCGTCCCCGCGCTCAGGCGGGAAAGATCGGCGTCCTGCGGGATGGTGAGCTCCAAAAAGTTCTTCGCGACGTTCTTTTCAAAGCCCGCGAGCACGTTTTCGCTCGTCAGCCGCCCGCTTTCGAGCGCGTCGGAGATAAAACTCAGCCCCAAAGAGCGCAGCTTTAAGCAGGTGTTCTTATACATGCACCAGTTGGCGAGCATATCGATATTGTCGATGAGCGCCCCCGCCTTCGAAGAAAAGTAGTCTAAAACGTCCTCCTGAACGATCTTGCTCCTGTCGGCGGCAGTCGTTTTAAGGTAGCTGTCCTCCGCCGCCTCGAAAGCTTCGAGCGCCTTCAAGTACCCTTCGAGGACGGGACGGGTGTAGCCGCTCATGGCGCGCACGCACATGCCGTTGAAGGCGTCGGGGTTGTAGTCAAGAAAGGTCTGTGCCGCCTCGTCGTGCAGCTCGTAGAGCCCCGCCAAAAATTCCGCGCGCTTTTTATAGACGATACCTCCGCCGCGGTCGAAGAAGGGGCGGGAGAGCGGGCTCTCGCGAAGCAGCGCGATGAGCGAATGCACCTCGACGAGGGTGCGAAGATATTTGGGCATATCTTCGGGCGAGAGCGGATGGAGCGCCGCCCGCTGCAGCCGTTTGGCAGCCGTCAGCGCCGCCTTGTTCATGCGCCAATCCCCTTCGCGGTCCAAAAGTGCCTTGACTTCGGGATAGTCCTTCCCGAGCTCGACGACGGTTTTGAAGTGCTTCGAATAGTAGGAGAGCGTGTCGTCGAGCCGACGGTTGGCGTGATAGAAGGCGTTGAATTCCTCTTCGCCGATGTTTGCAAAGTATTTATCGTAGACGCCCGCGCTCAGTTCGCGCGCCAGAAGGCGCAGAGAATTGAGCTTGCGCTGGGTGATCGTGGAAATCTTCTGCCGATAAAATTCGAGATAGAGCGAAAGATACGCCTTCAAGTGCTTGATCTCGGTGAGCATCACTTCGGCGGCGCAGAAGACTCTGTCTCTCACTTCCTGCGAATACTCGGCAAGCCCCACATTTTCGAAGGGAGAGCGGAACACGCCGCCGCACTCTTTCGCGGCAGCCGCCGCCGTCAGGATCATGCCGCGGCACTCGGAGAGGGTGCGCTCGGTCAGAGAGTCGTAAAAGCTGCTCTCGATGTCTAAAATGTCGGGCGCGTCCTTGTTTTTGAGATAGAGCAGGATGGCCTCGTACACGGAAAGGCCCAATCTCCGCTTTTTATGCAGGGCGAGCATGGGCGCTTTGAGGTCTTCGCGCAGCAGTTTCAAGCTGCGCGCTTTTTCTTCGAAGCCGCGCTCCTCCCCCTCGTTTTTCAGAGAGAGCGTATTTTCGAGACGGCGCAGAACGTCCGCTTTATCCGTCTTGTTGGAGTGGATCTCGAGGCAGAATTCGCCGATGCCGATCCCATCGAGCCGCTTTTTGACGACGTCGAGCGCCGCCTTCTTTTCGGCGACGAACAAAACGCGCTTATTATCCTCGACGGCGTTGGCGATGATGTTGGTGATGGTCTGGCTCTTGCCCGTGCCGGGCGGGCCGTGCAGGACGAAGCTCGCCCCCGTGCGCGAGAGCGCCACGGCGGAATACTGCGAGCTGTCGGCAGAGAGCGGGATGAGGGTATCCTGCGGGTCGCACTCGTCCTCGGAAGGCACGCTCACCTCCTGCCGCGCGAGCCGCTCTCCCATCAGCGCGGAGACGATCTTGTTGCCTTTCAGCGCGTCGAAATGGTTGCGGATGTCGTTCCACATGAGATAGCGTTGGAAAGAGAAGGTAGCGAGATAGGCGTCTTTGCTGACGTCCCAGCCCTTCATGGAGGCGATCTCGGCGAGCACCATCGCAAGGATCTCGGAAATTTTGAGCGCGGAGACGTCGCCGCCCAGCCCGCGGATGTCGATGTTGAATTCCTGTTTGAGATATTCGAGAAGGGTGGAGTTGACAAAGTACTCCCCGTCCGCTTCGACGGCGAAGTCCTCGTTCCCCTTCGCGCGCTTCATCGCCACGGGGACGAGCACGAGCGGGGCAAAGCGCGTCTTGTTATCCTCCCGCGAGACGAACTTCAAAAAGCCCAATGCGAGGTAGAGGATCTTGGCGCCCGTCTCCTCGTCCGCTTCGCGGTTGCGCCGCACGAGGCGCAGCGCCGTCTCCGCCGTCGTTTTCGCATCGGCAAAGGCGCGCAGGATGCCCTTTTTCAGTTCCAGCGAGAATAGGTCGGCAGAGAGCGCGGACTGCGTTTCGAAGAACGCCTCCTCGACGGGCGAGCCGCCCTTCAAGCGCAGGCTCCCCTTTTCGGTGAGCTTTTCAAAGAGGAGGTCTGCATCCGCGCATTGCAGATGAAGAGCGCTGCGCCCCGTAAAGTTCAGAAGCGCGTTTTTGGTGGTGAGATCGAGAAGCCTTCTCTCCCACTGGCGGTTCTTGGTCTTGAGATTTTCGCCGCCTAACTTATCGAATTCGGGCAGAGGCGCGGGGGCGGCGCTGTCCGTCATCTCCTCTTCGCGGATGAGCTCGTACCCTTTCCCGCTCTTGCCGCGCAAAGGCAGGCTCCCCCGCCCGCCGATACGGCAGCGCGCGATATCGACAAAGCATTCGAAGGCGCCCGCGGCGAGCTTGCGCTTAAAGTGCGCCTCGGAAGCGGTATAGGCGGCGTTCCCGCCCGCAAACAGATCTTCGACGTCGAAAAAGCAGAGATTGTTGATGCCGTCCGAACAGTACTTTGCTACCATGTCGCTATCGTCGGTGACGGGATCGAGAAAGCAGCTGTCGTACAGCCATGCGCCCACGCCCGCCTCGCTCCCGCCGAGGGCAAGCACGGGATGCAGCCCCGCCGCTTCCAGGGCAGACGCCGCGAAGACGGCAAGTTCCAGGGCGTTCGCCTTCTTTCCGCGCAGAAGAGAGCCTTCTCGCACGGCGGAAAGCGGCTCGTTCAAATTCGTCTCGCCGTCCTTTTCGATGTCCTCGCCGCGGAGGGCGGCAAACACGGCGGCAGCGGCGCGCCGCACGGCGTTCTTATCCGCGCCCGCATAGCCGTAAAATTCAGGGCTTTCCTTCCACTTTTTGAGGCGTTCGCCCGCCTCCTGCAAAACGCGCGCGCAGTCGGAAAGCTTGGGGCGCACGAACCCCGCGAGCCGTTCGGCGTTGCCCGAAAGCCCCTCCCACCAGTCGTAAGGGAGCACGGTGACGTTCATGCTCGTACGGACGAGCTCTTTTTTGTTATAACTGAGGACGGCGACGACTTCCGCCTCGCGCAGTTCTTCCCGCTGCGAGAGGAAGACGGGGCTGAAAACGCCCTCGGCGGTGAGCTCCACCGCGCTCTCGAAGGGAACTTCCGTCTCCTCTTCGAAGGGCACAAGCAGTTCTCCCCCCGTCACCGAGACGGAGAAGGGCGCGCTTTCCCCCGAAAGGTTTTTGATCTGCACATAGAGCGGCGTTTCGTAAAAGTAGTCGCTGTAACCGACGAACTGCGGCAAGCGGAGCCCGATCGAAGCCGTCTCCTTCCCGATGCGCTTTTTGCTCTCTGCCATACTTTCTCCTTATTCGCCGCTTTCGGCGGCCGCCCCTCGGACGGAAAAATCTATCTCATTATACCATTTCCCGCCGCAAATTACAACCCCTTGTTTAAGACCCGACCAAAGAAAAAAGGCCGCACCGCGGCCTTTACGACCCTATAGAGGCTTCTCTCCCGAGGATGACCTCTTCTGCAAGCTTCATATCGGAGAAGATCATTTTGAAAAGCTGTTCAAATTCACGGTCGGATTCGTCCAGATCGAAATATTGGTAGACGAAAGAATACTCGCGGGAATTTGCCCCGTAGCTGTCATATGACGCACGCATCCTCGTCGGACGGCCGAAAATGACCTTCTCTTGCGCTTCGGGACGATAATTTTCGTCGAACCAATCCCCTTTGAACTCGTGAAAGACCTCTTCCACGCTCGTAAATCTGCCGTTCCGCTCCGCGATGCGGCGATATTGATCGCCTTGAAGCTGTATGCCGATATGAAGATATTGTTTATTCCGAGCTTTCCAATCTGTAAAGCGGACGTCGATCGTCGCGCTTTTCCTGTGAAACCCCTGCATGATTTCCAATCGGTATCCTTCGGGGCAGAGTTTGAGGAGCGCCCCCTCGCGCTCTTTCAAAAAGCGAACAAACGACGCAGCTTTCAGTTTTACGAAGATATCGCGCAAACGGATCTCTTCCAGCGCAGCCGTCAGCTCTTGACCGCACCGATATTCCAACCGCCCGGGGCAGAGCTCTACCGCACCCCTCAGCGCCGACACCAAATGGCAGATCATGCTGCAATATTCTTCGATCTGCGCCCTGTTTTTACGAATGAGTTCACTTTGACTCTTTGCCGCGATCTCATTGATCTGCTCTGCGATCTTATGATAGGGAACAAAACGCCAAGTCGCTTTGATCTTCCCCTCCGTTGGGACAATGTCTTGATCAAAGGGATTTATGACGCCGGTAAAAGCAGCGCCGACCAGCTGGTTTCCGTACAGATCTTCGGAATAATTTTGGAGCTGCGCCCTGTCCGCTAAGGACTTGATCTTATTCTCAATGACGAAGTAGCATTTCCCCTCGCGTTCAGGTAATCCCCTTTCCCTGAGCCAAATAATGAGATCGCGGTGGGCGCATTCACGAGCCGTACCGCAAAATTCGTATCGCCTTTCGTCATACGCATCAAAGAAAATTTTAATAAAATTGTGATCGTTTTGAAAGAGCCATGCCCAAACGTTGGAATGATACAACTCGGTATTCCCCAACGACATCTGATAGAGCAGCGAACCTTTCAAAGCCTCCACTAAAGTTAAGATCTCCATACCGACTCCCTCAAACAAACGCGCCTTCGAAGTATTCGACGCCCTCTTCGGTGACGGAGGAAACGTCGAAGCGGCAGGGGACTTCCTCCCCCAGCCGCTCGCAGAGAAAGAGCGCCATCTTGCGGTAACGCTCCCGCTTTTTGGCGTTTACCGCCTCGGAGGGCAGCCCGAAGGCGTCGGAAATGCGCGTCTTGACTTCGACGAGACAATAGGTATCGCCCTGTTTTGCAAGGATGTCCGCCTCGCCGAAGGGCGTGCGGAAATTGCGCTTCAAAATACGATAGCCACGCTTTTTGAGGTAAGCGACGGTCAGGGTCTCTCCCTTCCGTCCCAAAATCTTGTTACGAAGGTCCTGCGATGGATCGGGCATATGCCCACCTCCCGGATGGCGGTGATGTGCGCCGCCGTGCCGTAGCCCGCGTTGCGCTCGAAGGCGTACTCGGGGTAAGATTTTGCGTACTCCGCCATGAGCGCGTCGCGGTACACCTTTGCAAGGATGCTCGCCGCGCCGATGGAGCAGACGAGGGCGTCCCCCTTGACGATGCTTTTCTGCGGAAGAGCAATGTCGAGCGTAAGATCGCCGTCCGTCAGGACGAGCGAAGGCTGCAAAGAGAGCCCTTCGACCGCCCCTTTCATCGCAAGGCGGGTCGCTTCGCGGATGTTGATACGATCGATGGTCTTTTCGTCCACTTCGAAGATGCTGTAAGAGAGGGCGTGCTCTTTGATATACGCTGCGAGCGCTTCACGCTTTTTTGCGGAGAGCTGCTTGCTGTCGTTGACGCCCGTAAAGTCGGCATCGAGCGGCAGGATGACCGCCGCCGCCACGACGGGCCCCGCCAAAGGCCCGCGCCCCACTTCGTCCACGCCCGCGACGAAGGGATAGCCCTCCGCTCCGAGCGCGCGTTCCATGTCGAGTTTATCCATGATCCCCGCCGCCTCAGATCAGGCCTGCGTTTTTGAGGTCTTCCGTACTGTCGAAGGTGAGCCGCCCGAGCTTGCCCTTCCTGAAATCGTCGATGAGCGCCCGCTCTCCCCGCTCGTAGTCGTATTCGTCTCCTTTCAGAAGGAAGCCGCGGCGGATGCACACCTTTTCGAGCATCTGAAGGGGGGTGCCGCCCTCGATGCCGTAGCGCTCGAACAGCGCCGCGGGCGCAAGGGAGGAAAGGTCCTCCAAAAGGGCGAGGGCGATCTCGTCGAGCTCCAAAATGTCGTCGTTGACGCTGCCGATGTAGGCAAGCCTGCGGGCGAGCGTCTGATCGGCAAAGGAGGGCGGCATGGTGCCGGGGGTATCCATGAGGTCGAACGCCCCGCACTTGACCCACTGCTTGCTGCGCGTGACGCCAGCCTTATCGCCCGTGACGGCGCGCTTTGCGCCCGACAAAAGGTTGATGACCGTGCTCTTGCCCGTGTTCGGCACGCCCGCGACGAGGAAGCGCAGCGGCCGCGCCATGCCTTTTTCTTTGAGGCGCTGCGCCTTTTCGGAGACGACGGCGTTCATCGCCGCCATGAGCGCGTTTTTGCCGCGCGGCGAGGTCGCGTCCAGCGGGCAGGCGGCCTTCCCCGCCCCCTTGACGGCGGCAAGGAGAGCGTCGGCACAGCCTAAGTCCCACTTGTTGAAGAGATACAGGACGGGGCGGGAGCCTGCGATCGCTTGAAGTTTTTGGTTATAAGTCGCGGCGGGGGCGCGCGCATCGAGCACGAACACCACCGCATCACACAGTTTTACGTTTTCCTCCATCATGCGCATGGCCTTTGCCATGTGCCCGGGGAACCATTGAATGGGTTTCATACGTTATTTCAAAAGGTCGGGGCGCATCTTGCGGGTGACCGCCTCCGCCTGCGCACGCCGCCATTTGTCGATCTCGGCGTGATTGCCGCTTCGAAGCACCTCGGGCACGGTGAGCCCGCGGTACTCGACGGGGCGGGTATATTGGGGATATTCGAGAAGGTTTTCCGAAAAGCTCTCCTGCACCAGCGATTCGGGCGAGAGCACGCCCTCCACATAGCGGGCGACGCAGTCTACGACGACCATGGCAGGGAGCTCCCCGCCCGTTAAAACATAGTCGCCGATGCTGATCTCCTCGTCGATGAAGAGGTCGATGGCGCGCTGATCGACGCCCTCGTAGTGGCCGCAGAGGAGGACGAGATGTTCCTCTTCGACGAGCTCGAAGACCTTCTCCTGGCGGAAGGTCTTGCCCTTGGGCGAGAGATAGATGCGGCGCGCCTTATGGTCGGGGTCGACGGCTTCGATGGCGCTTCCGATGGGCTGCGCCATCATCACCATCCCCGCGCCGCCGCCGAAGGGATAGTCGTCGCACTTCAAGTGCTTGTCTTCGGTGTAGTCGCGGATGTCGACGATGTCAACGGAGAGCTTGCCGCTCTTCTGTGCCCTTCCCAGGATGCTTTGGGAGAGCGCCGTGAACATTTCGGGAAAAAGCGTTAAAATGGTGATCTTCATGGTGATTGGTTATAATGAGATATTGCGCCTTCCTTGGGAAAAACGAACCTTTGAAAAGGAGATGCAAGCAAGACGAGGAGAGCGAGGAAAACCCGAAGGAGCTTACTTAGAGGTAAGTAACTGAGGGTTGCCGCAGCTCGACAAAGTATTGCGAAGCATATCCTTTTCAAAGGACGGCGACTTCGAAAAAGCGTTTGCGGTCAACGACGATCTTCCCGCCCTCGAGGTCGACTTCCTTCACGACGCCCGAAACGGCGGGGAAGAGGATGTCTTTGCCGTCCTTATGGACGGTGTAGATGTCGCTCGCGGCCTGGCGGATGTCGGTGAGCGTTCCGAGCTTCTCCCCCTCCTCGGTGACGACGGCAAGCCCCAAAAGATCGACGATGTAGTATCTCCCCTCTTCGGGTTCGGGGGCTTCGTCGCGGTCGAGCTCCAAGTTTTTTCCGCGCAGAAGTTCTGCCGCATTGCGGTCGGGCACGCCCGAAAGGCCCAGAAAGACCATGCCGTCGCCCACGCGCACCGAAAGGACGCGCCGCTTCTCGCCGTCCAGATAGAGGTTCTTAAACTCCTTGAAATCTTCGGGGGAATCGGTGTAGGGCTTGACTTTGAGCTCGCCGCGGATGCCCTGCGGCTTTAAGATGGTGCCGACGATGAGATTTTCCCTCATACGCTGCCTCCTTCGAAGAGTTTTAAGGCGGCGGCGCGGATATTCGCCTGCGTCACGTCCTTATCCTCATCGCTCTCGATGACGGCGATATGGTCGCTCTCCCCGAATTCTTCGAACAATTTCAGATAGCGTTCGCGGATGAGGCGCTGGCGCTCGAGCGTTTCGTAGCGCTCCGTCTCCCCGCGGCGGGAAACGCGGCGGAAGCTGTCCTCCGTCGAAAGATCGAGGAAGATGGTAAGATCGGGCCGCACGGCGCGCATCGCAGGCTCGTTGAGCGCATACACCCACTCGGGCGCGACCATGCCGCCGTTGTAGGCGAGCGACGAAAGATAAAACCTGTCGCAGAGCACGGTGACGCCCTCGTCGAGCTGCTTTAAGATGCCGTTGACGGAGTTGAAGATATGATCGAGGCGGTCTGCCGCAAAGAGCGCCGCCACGGTGTGTTCGTTGGTCTCGATCCTGCCCGTAAGGCAGGAGCGCAGCATCGCGCCGAAGGGCGAATCGGTGGGTTCGCGCGTCGTATAGACGGGGATGCCCCGCTCTTTCAGAAATTTTCCGAGCTGTTTGAGCTGCGTGCTCTTGCCGCTGCCGTCTGCGCCTTCAAAGACGATGAATTTTCCTCTCTCGCTGTTCATATGCCCATTATAGCAAACGCCCGCGGGAAAGTCAACCGCGGGCGCATTTTTTATGCCGTTCAGTCCTTTTTGAGGGGGATGGGGCGCTTTGCCGCCGTGAAGATGACGCCGAGCGTCCCGGGGCCGCAGTGTGCGCCGATGACGGGGCCGACGATCTGACGGACGATCTTGGCGTTCGGCCGCTTTTCGAGGACGAGATCGCGCAGCTTGTCGCCGTCCTCCTTGCAGTCCGCATCCACGATGTAGACGGGGATACTCTCGTCGGTGAGTTCCTCGACGATCTTATTTGCAAGCGTGGAGATCGCCTTCTTTCTGCCGTTGAGCTTGCCGATGACGGAGAGCCCGCCCGTCTCGTTGAAAGTGAGCATGGGCTTGAGCCCCAGGAGCGTGCCCACGACCGCCGCTACTCCTGAGCATCTGCCGCCGCGCTTTAAGTGCATGAGATCGTCCACCACGAAATAGACGGCGACGTGATCGGTGTACTCTTTGAGGAAATTTAAGATCTCCTCGTCGGAGGCGCCCTTCTGCTTCAGAAGCGCCGCCTGCTCCGCCTGGATGCCCGCGCCCAGCGAAATGCTGTTGGTGTTGAACACCGTACACTTGCGGTCGGGGAACTGCTCTTTCAGTTCGCGGAGGGCAAGCTCCAACGACTGGAAGGTGCCGCTCATCGCGTGCGAGAAGGACACATAGAGAACGTCTTCCCCGCATTCGAAGTAGGGCGTTAAGATGCGCTTGTAGTCCTCGGGGTTGAGCGCCTGCGTCTTGGGGATCTCCCCCGCACGCACCTTTTCATAGAAGCCCTTGAAGTCGGTCGCTTTGCCTAAGTCGTAAAAATATTCCTTCCCGCCCACATAATAGGGCATGGAGATGTAGTCGAGCCCCAGCTCTTCGGCGCGCGTATGCCACAGCTCGCCGTTGGAATCAAAGATCAATACACTCATGTTATTCTCTTCCCGTAATGTAGATTGGAACACAAGTTCCTGCATTCATTGTACGCCCTTCGGGGAGAACTGTCAAGTGATTGGACAATTTTTGCCGTTTGTTGCACGCAAATTCTTATCGGAGCCAGCCGCGGAAGGCCTTGAAGGCGGAAGGAAGGGCGTATTTTTCGCCGATCTCGGCGGCACTCTTCCAAGTATATTGAGGAAAGCGCTCCTTTGCTTCGATAAGGCAGCCCGTCATGTGCCACTCGACGTGCGTGAAAATGTGTACCGCCTGCTTGGTTTTGAGCACTTTTCCGTAATTTTCGGGCGCCTCCCCCGCAAAGGGAAACTGCCAGAGCCCCGCTAAGAGCCCGCCTTTTTTCCGCTTTTCGAGGGCGTACTCCCCCTCGTAGCGCAGCACGAGCACGGTGTGTTCCTCTGTTTTGCGCGCACGCTTGGGCGCGCGGACGGGATAGCGCTCCCATTCTCCGTGAAGGCGGGCAAGGCAGAGCTCCCGCCACGGGCAGAGAAGGCACTGCGGCTCGCCGTTCGGGAGGCACACGAGCGCCCCGAGCTCCATGAGCGCCTGGCAGAATTCCCCCGCCTCTTTCGGGTAGACCTCCTTCAGAAGCGCCGAAAATTTCTCCTTCGCGCCCGCGGAGTCGATGTTTGTTTCGTCGGCAAGCAGACGGGTGAGGACGCGCAGGACGTTGCCGTCCACCGCGGGGCAGGGCATATCGTAGGCGATGGAGAGAATCGCCCCCGCCGTATAGTCGCCGACGCCTGGGAGCGCCCTCACGCCCGCGAAGTCTTTGGGGAAACCCCCTTCCGCGATGAGCTTTGCCGCCTTGTGGAGATTGCGGGCGCGGGAATAGTAGCCGAGGCCTTCCCACGCTTTGAGCACTTCTTCCTCATCTGCCGCGGCGAGCGCCTCCGCCGTCGGAAAGCGCTGCAAAAAGCGGATGTAATAGTCTTTGACCGCCTCGACGCGCGTCTGCTGGAGCATGATCTCGGAGACCCACACTTTGTACGGATCGTGCGTGCCCCGCCAGGGAAGCGTGCGTTTGCAAACGCGGTACCACTCCAGAAGGAGAGGCACCGCGCGCCGTAAGAGAGATAATTGTTCCATTCCTTAAAAGAGGCCGACGATCCTGCCGTCTTCGGTGACGTCGATGTTTTCCGCCGCAGGGACTTTGGGGAGCCCGGGCATCGTTAAAATATTGCCCGTGAGCACGACGAGGAACCCCGCGCCCGCCGACACTTTGACGGTGCGCACGGTGACGGTGAAGCCTTCGGGCGCGCCGAGCTTCTTCGCATCGTCCGAGAAGGAATACTGCGTCTTCGCCATGCAGACGGGAAGCTGACCGAAGCCGAGCGCCGAAAGCCGCGCGATCTCCTCTTCCGCCTCGGGCGTGTAGGCAACGTCTTTGCCGCCGTAGATGCGCGTGACGATACGCTCGATCTTCTCCTTGACGGGCGCCTTCTCGTCGTAGCAGAAGCGAAAGTCGTTCTCCTCTTCGCACAGGCGGACGACTTCGCGGGCGAGCTCTTCGCCCCCCTCGCCGCCCTTCGCCCAGACGTCGGAGAGGACGGTGTTGACGCCGAGCTCCCTGCACTTTCGGATGACGAGCGCGATCTCCGCATCCGTATCGGTGGGGAAACGGTTGACGGCGACGACCGCAGGCAGACCGTAAACGTTCTTGATGTTGCTCACATGGCGCAGAAGGTTGGGGAGCCCCTTTTCGAGCGCCTGCAAATTTTCCTCTTTGAGCTCCTCTTTCAGAAGCCCGCCGTGCATTTTAAGGGCGCGCACCGTGGCGACGATGACGACTGCGGAAGGCTTGAGCCCCGCCGCGCGGCACTTGATGTCGAGGAACTTTTCCGCGCCGAGGTCGGCGCCGAAGCCCGCCTCGGTGATGACGTAATCGGCAAGCTTCAACGCCGTCTTCGTGGCGATGACCGAATTGCAGCCGTGGGCGATGTTGGCGAACGGCCCGCCGTGGACGAGCGCGGGCGTGCCTTCGAGCGTCTGCACGAGATTGGGCTTTAAGGCGTCTTTCAGAAGCGCCGTCATGGCGCCCGCCGCTTTGAGATCGCCCGCCGTCACGGGAGCGCCCTCAAAGGTATAGCCCACGACGATGCGCGAAAGCCGCGCTTTTAAGTCGTTCAGCGAGGAAGCAAGGCATAAAATCGCCATCACTTCGCTTGCGACGGTGATGTCGAACCCGTCCTTGCGGGGAACGCCGTTCTTGCCGCCGCCGAGGCCGTCTTCGATGTTGCGAAGCTGGCGGTCGTTCATATCCACGCAGCGGCGGAGAACGATCTTTTCGGGGTCGATATGGAGCGCGTTGCCCTGGAAGATGTGGTTGTCCAGCATGGCGCACAGCAGGTTGTTCGCCGCGCCGATGGCGTGGAAATCGCCCGTGAAGTGCAGGTTGATGTCCTCCATCGGGACGACCTGGGCATATCCGCCGCCCGCCGCGCCGCCTTTGATGCCGAACACGGGCCCCAAGGAAGGTTCGCGCAGCGCCACGACGACGTTCTTCTGAAGGCGCTTCATGCCGTCTGCTAAACCAATGGTGGTCGTCGTCTTGCCCTCGCCCGCGGGCGTGGGCGTGATGGCGGTGACGAGGACGAGCTTGCCGTCCTCCCTCTCCCTCTTCATCACCGAAAGGTCGATCTTCGCCTTATACTTGCCGTAATATTCGATGTCCTCTTCCCGAAGCCCCGCGCGCGCCGCGATCTTGGAAATTTGCTCTAACTTCGCTTCCTGCGCGATCTCGATATCCGTCTTCATCTCATCCCTCACTCGAATTTTTCATCCTTTGAAGTACTTCACGGCGCTCTCGAAGAGCTTCATGTCGTACTCACCCGCAACGTTCTGATAGAGCCCGAAGCCCTTGCGCTCGGAATGCCCCATCTTGCCGAACACCCTGCCGTCGGGCGAGAGGATGCCCTCGATCGCCTCGGCGCTGCCGTTGGGGTTGAAGCGGATGTCCATCGTGGGCGCGCCCGCAAGGTCGACGTACTGCGTCATGATCTGCCCGTTTTCGGCAAGCTTTTGAATGAGCTCATCGCTCGCGACGAATTTGCCCTCGCCGTGCGAGATGGGCACGCTGAACACATCCCCCGCCTTGACGCCCGAAAGCCAGGGCGACTTTGCGGAAGCGACCCTGACGCGCACGATGCGCGACTGATGGCGGCCGATGTCGTTATAGGTGAGCGTGGGGCATGCCTCGTCCGTTTCGACGATCTTGCCGAAAGGCACGAGCCCGAGCTTGATGAGCGCCTGGAAGCCGTTGCAGATACCGCCCATGAGGCCGTCGCGGCGATTAAGGAGCGCCGTCACCTGCTCTTTCACTTCCTCGTTGCGGAAGAAGGCGGTGATGAACTTGCCCGAACCGTCCGGCTCGTCGCCGCCCGAGAAACCGCCCGGGATAAAGACGATGTTGGCTTCCTTGATGCGGGAAGCGAACGCTTCGACGGAGCGCGCGACTTCCTCTGCCGTGTTGTTGCGGATGACGAAGATCTCGGGCTTTGCCCCTGCGTCCGCGAACGCCTTGGCGGTATCGTACTCGCAGTTGGTGCCGGGGAAGACGGGGATGAGCACTTTGGGGCTTGCCGTTTTGACGGCGGGCGCGAGGGTGCTCTTCTCTTTGCAGGTGAACGTCTTTGCCGTTCCCTCCGTTTTAATGTTGCAGGGGTACACCGATTCGAGCTTGTTTTCGTAAATTTCCTGCAATTCTTCGAGAGAGAGCGACTCCTCTCCCATCGAGATGCACTCCTCTTTTACCGTCTCGCCGAGGAGAATGCCGAAGTTTTCGTCTTCCGCAAGCTCCAAAAGGAACGCGCCGTAGTGGTAGTGAAAGAGCGTTTTAAGCTCGGTCTTTTCAAAACGGAAGCCGATGCGGTTGCCGAGCGCCATTTTGAGCACCGCTTCCGCCACGCCGCCGAAGCCGGGCGTATAGCAGGAGACCGCCTTGCCCGAGCGGAGCAGCTTTGTGACGAGCGAGAAATTTTTGAGGAGCGAAGCAGGCACGGGCAGCCCGTTCTCGTACTCTGGCACGAGGAGCACCACCTTATGCCCCGCCGCCTTGAATTCGGGAGAGACGACCTCCCCCACCTTGCCCGTCGTCACCGCGAAGGAGACGAGCGTGGGCGGAACGTCGATGTGTTCGAAGGTACCGCTCATGGAGTCCTTGCCGCCGATGGCAGCGACGCCGAGATCGAGCTGCGCCTTGAACGCGCCGAGAAGCGCCGAAAGCGGCTGACCCCAGCGCTTGGGATCGTGCCCGGGCTTTAAGAAATACTCCTGGAAGGAGAGATAGACGTCTTCAAAGCTTGCGCCCGCCGCGATGAGCTTGGAAACGCTCTCGACGACCGCAAGATAGGCGCCGTGATAGGGGCTGCGTTCGGTCACATAGGGGTTGCCGCCCCACGCCATGTAGGAGACGGTGTCGGTATGCCCCTTCTCCGCCGAGATGAGGTGCACCATCGCCTGGGGCGGGGTCATCTGATATTTTCCGCCGAAGGGCATGAGGACGGTCCCCGCGCCGATGGTGGAATCGAAGCGTTCGGAAAGCCCGCGCTTGGAGCAGACGTTGAGATCGCCCGCAAGCGCCTTCATCCCTTCTGCAAAGTCCTGAGGTACAGGGCGTTCGTAGTCTTTGCAACCCTGTGCCGCTACCGTGATGTGCTTTTCCGCGCCGTTGGAATTCAGGAACTCGCGCGAAACGTCGACGATGGTCTTGCCGTTCCACGTCATCACAAGGCGGGGCTCTTCCGTCACTTTGGCAACGACGGTCGCTTCGAGATTTTCCTCGCCCGCAAGCTCGATGAAGCGCTCCGCTTTGTCCGCTTCGACGACGACCGCCATGCGCTCCTGCGATTCGGAGATGGCAAGTTCGGTACCGTCGAGGCCGTCGTACTTCTTGGGCACGGCGTTGAGGTCGATCGTAAGGCCGTCGGCAAGCTCGCCGATGGCGACGGACACGCCGCCCGCGCCGAAGTCGTTGCAGCGCTTGATGAGCAGCATCGCCTCCTTGTTGCGGAAGAGACGCTGGAGCTTGCGCTCTTCGGGCGCGTTGCCCTTCTGCACTTCCGCGCCGCAGTGGGTGAGCGATTCGAGCGTGTGCGATTTTGAAGAGCCCGTCGCGCCGCCGCAGCCGTCGCGGCCCGTTCTGCCGCCGAGGAGGATGACAAGATCGCCGGGAGACGGCACTTCGCGCCGCACGTTTTCCGCGGGCGTCGCCGCGATGACCGCGCCGATCTCGAGGCGCTTTGCGACATACCCGCTGTGATAGAGTTCATCGACCTGCCCCGTCGCAAGGCCGATCTGGTTGCCGTAGGAAGAATAGCCCGCCGCCGCCGTCGTGACGATCTTGCGTTGCGGGAGCTTGCCCTTCATCGTATCGCGGACGGGAACGAGAGGATCGCCCGCGCCCGTCACGCGCATGGCGGCATAGACGTAGCTGCGGCCCGAGAGCGGATCGCGGATGGCGCCGCCGATGCAGGTCGCCGCGCCGCCGAAGGGCTCGATCTCCGTCGGGTGATTGTGCGTCTCGTTCTTGAAAAGGAGCAGCCAGTCCTCCGCCTTGCCGTCGATATCCACCTTGATCTTGACGGTGCAGGCATTGATCTCTTCCGATTCGTCGAGCTTTTCGAGCATCCCGCGCTTTTTCAAGACTTTCGCGGCGAGCGTGCCGATGTCCATCAGGTTGACAGGTTTGGTGCGATCCAACTCCTTACGCGCCGCAAGATATTCCTCGTAGGCGGACTGCAAGAAAGGATCGTCGAAGGTGACGCCGTCCACCGTTGTCAGGAAGGTGGTGTGGCGGCAGTGATCCGACCAATAGGTGTCGATCATGCGGATCTCCGTGAGGGTGGGATCGCGCCCTTCTTTGCGGAAATAGTCGCGGCAGAAGCGGATGTCGTCCTCGTCCATCGCAAGGGCGTACTTTTCAACAAAGGCTTTGAGAGCCTCCCCTTCCATCTGCAGGAAGCCGTGGAGCGTTTCCACTTCGGAGGGAACGGGATGCGCGATATGCAGCGTTTCGGGGAGCGTAAGGCTCGCCTCACGGCTCTCCACGGGGTTGATGACGTACTTTTTGAGGGCGGAAAGCGCCTCTTCGGTGACGTTCCCGTACACCGCATAGAGCTTTGCCGTGCGCACGAGGGGGCGCTTGCCCTTAGAGACGAGCTGGATGCACTGCGCCGCCGAATCGGCGCGCTGATCGAACTGTCCGGGGAGATACTCCACCGCGAACACCCTGGCGCCAGAAAGTTCGAGCTCTTCCGTCGCCCTGTCCATCTGCGGCTCGGAGAACACCGTCTTCACGCAGGCGTCGAAGAGCGATTTTTCGATGTCTTCGGCGTCGTAACGGTTGATGATGCGGATGCGCTCGATGCCGGAAAGCTCTAAAAGCTCTCTTGCATCCGAAAGGAGGCTCTTCGCCTCGTGGTCGAACCCGTCCTTCTTTTCCACAAAGATCCTGTAAACCATGTATCTTCTCCCTTTATTTCCCGAGGGCGGCAAGCGCGCGCCTGCCGATGTCGTGTCTCATATAAGCGTTTTGGAAGGTAATGCGCCCTGCAAGCGCGTAAGCCGCCTCGACGGCGCGCGGAAGATCTTCCGCTGTCGCCACCGCGCCGAGCACTCTCCCGCCCGAGGTCAGAAGCTTACCGTCCTCCCTCTTGGCGCCCGCGATGTAGATGTCCTCGTTCTCCCCGCACACGGGCAGCGCGATCTCGAAGCCCGTCTCGTACTTCTGAGGATAGCCCTCGGAGGCGAGCACAACGCAGCAGGCGGCGCCGTCACGGAAGCGCACCATGTCCTCGCGGAGCGTTCCCCCGCGCACGGCGAGCATGATCTCGAGAAGATCGCTCGTGAGAAGGGGCAGCACGACCTGCGTTTCGGGATCGCCGAAGCGGCAGTTGTATTCGATGACCTTAGGCCCCTCTTTCGTGAGCATGAGCCCGAAATAGAGGCAGCCCTTGAAGGTACGCCCTTCCGCCTTCATCGCGCGGATGGTGGGCAGGAAAATTTGTTCCATGCACTCTTTTGCGACTTCTTCCGTGTAGTAGGGATTGGGCGCAACGGTGCCCATGCCGCCCGTGTTGAGCCCTTCGTCACCGTCTTTTGCGCGCTTGTGGTCCATCGACGAGAGCATGGGAACAACAATGTTGCCGTCCGTGAAGGAGAGGACGGAAACTTCGGGGCCCGTCAAAAACTCCTCAACGAGGATGCGGCTTCCGCTCGCGCCGAAGACATGATCGACCATCATGTTTTTGACGGCGGCCTCCGCCTCTTCAAAGTTTTGGGCGATAACGACGCCCTTCCCGAGCGCCAGCCCGTCCGCCTTGATGACGGCGGGATAGGGCGCGTTCTTCAGATATGCAACGGCTGCCTCGGGCTCGGAGAACGTTTCGCTCTTTGCCGTGGGGATGCCGTATTTTTTCATGAGTTCCTTGGAAAAGACCTTGCTGCCTTCGATGACGGCGGCGTCCTTCGTGGGGCCGAAGCAGGGGATGCCCGCCCCTTCCAGCGCATCGACACAGCCCAAAACGAGCGGATCGTCGGGCGTGACGACGGCGAAGTCCACCTTCCTTTCGCGAGCGAAGCGGACGATGCCTTCGATGTCCGTCGCCTTGACGGGGAAGCATTCCGCGTCCTCCGCGATGCCCCCGTTGCCGGGCAGAGCGTAGATCTTGCCCGCGCGCGCACTCTTTTTCAGCGCCTTGATGACGGCATGCTCTCTGCCGCCGCCTCCTACGACCAAAATATCCATAGTAACTTCCTCTTTTATAAAATGCTAACGCGCAAACCCGCAAAATAAGCGGGTCTGCGCCGTGAAATGTCCTTAAATTTAGTGATGAAAAAGACGCATCCCCGTGAACGCCATCACCATGTCGTGGCTGTCCGCCGCCTCGATGACGAGGTCGTCGCGCACCGAGCCGCCCGGCTCCGCCACATAGGTGACGCCGCTCTTATATGCCCGCTCGATGTTGTCGGAGAAGGGGAAGAAGGCGTCGCTGCCCAAAGAAACGCCCGAGATGGTCGCAAGATACGCGCGCTGTTCCTCCTTCGTGAAGGGTTCGGGGCGCACCTTGAAGCACTTCTGCCATGCGCCTTCCGCGAGCACGTCGTCTGCATCCTCGGAAAGATAGAGATCGATGATGTTGTTCATCTCGGGCCTGCCCACGCCCTCGGCAAATTGCAAAGAAAGCACCTTCTCGTGCTGGCGCAAATGCCAGAGGTCTGCCTTCTGTGCCGCAAGTCGGGTGCAGTGGATGCGCGACTGCTGCCCCGCGCCCACGCCGATCGCCTGCCCGTCCGCCGCGAAGCACACGGAATTGCTCTGCGTGTATTTGAGCGTGATGAGCGAGATGATGAGGTCGATCGCCTTGTCTTCGGGGAGCTCCTTATTCTTGGTGACGATGTTGGAAAGCAGCGCCCTGTCGATCTTGAAGTTGTTGCGGCCCTGTTCGAAGGTGACGCCGAACACCTGCTTGCGCTCGATCTCTTCGGGCACATAGTCCTTATCGATCTTGACGATGTTATAGCCGCCCTTGCGCTTGCCCTTCAGGATCTCCAGCGCCTTCGGGGTATAGCCGGGGGCGATGATGCCGTCGGAAACTTCGCGCTTTACAATGTTTGCCGTCACTTCGTCGCACTCGTCGGAAAGGGCGATCCAATCGCCGAAGGAGGACATGCGGTCGGTGCCGCGCGCACGCGCATAGGCGCAGGCGAGCGGGGAATCGTCGAGCCCTTCGATGTCGTCGACAAAGCAGCTCTTTTTGAGCGCCTCGGAAAGAGGCTTACCGACCGCCGCAGACGTCGGGGAGACGTGCTTGAAGCTCGTCGCCGCGACCATGCCCGTGCTCTCCTTGATCTCCTTGACGAGCTGCCAGGAGTTGAAGGCGTCCAAAAAGTTGATGTACCCGGGCCGCCCGTTCAGAATTTCAACGGGAAGATCGGCGCCGTTCGCCATAAAGATGCGCGCGGGCTTCTGATTGGGGTTGCAGCCGTATTTTAAGGAAAATTCGTTCATAAATTGGGTCTCCTGTCATAATTGCGCGATGGATGCTTTTCAAGCCTTAAATCTGTTGATAAGCACATTTTCGCACGTTCCGCTTGCGAGGTCATAGGCGCGGCAGTAGAGCGAGATCTTGTTGTCCGCGTCGAGATGTTCCCAGATCTCCTCTGCAAAGGCGTTGAGATCGTTCGGGATGAAGACGCGCTCGGGCTCACCCGTGAAGGTGGGCAGCGGGTCGCCGTCCGTCTCGTAGGTGTGGATGAAATGCCCGAGGCCGTTCAGGGGCTCGTAATCAAAGGTATAGCGGTTGCAGGCAGAGCCCTTTTCGTCCGCGCTCTTCAGAATGGAGAGGGAGTACTTGAAGTCCTTGAGGTCGAAGATACCGCTGATGCGGGGGGTATAGTTGGGCGCGTCGGGCTCGAAGCAGCGGCTCTTCAAGGCGTGGCGGAAGCACTTGCCGTGTTTGAGCGCCTCTTCGATGGTATCCGTCTGGTCGCCGTTGGTGACGATGACCTTGTCCCCCACCCGCTTCACGGGGGAGTAGATGATGAGGGAAGGATCTTTCACCTTGCTCTCGTCATAGGGATAGATGGTGACTTCTTCGCCCTGTTCGACGAACACGCGGTTGCGGCTGTTTTCGCTCCTGCCCATGATGAAATAGGCAAAGACCGCCTTTTTGCCGTCTTCGGACTTGCCGATGACGATGCCGCGCCCCACATAGGGGTTGCCGAAGAGCGCTTCTTTCATGGTTTTGACTTCGTAACTCATATCTCTCCTCCGGATGTGATATTCAAATGGGATAGCTTCTGGTAACTTCTAAAAAGCAGATGCTTTTTACGCCTGGGATAAACTCTTACAAACAAGCTCGACCGCTTCGGGAAGGATCACCCACTCCGCCTCGCGCATGACGCGCTTTTGCAGCGACTCGGGGGTATCGCCCTCCTTGACCTCGACGGCGCGCTGCAGGATGATGGGGCCGCCGTCGCACTCTTCGGTGACGAAATGCACGGTCGCGCCCGTCACTTTGACGCCGCGGGCAAGCACCGCCTCGTGAACGTGCAGCCCGTAGTACCCCTTCCCGCAGAAGCTGGGGATGAGCGAGGGATGCACGTTGATGATGCGCCCCTCGTAGGCGCGGGTGAAGCGCTCGCTCAAAATGGACATAAAGCCCGCGAAGACGACAAAGCCGATCTCCTTCTCGCGCAGGATCCCGAGGATGCGTTCCTCGCGCTCCCTGCGGTCGGGCACTTCGTGTACGTCGACGACAGCGCTCTCCACGCCGTTGCGCATGGCGCGCGTCAGAACGTAGGCGTCTTTATGATCGGAAATGAGAAGGACGACTTCCCCGTGAGGGATCATGCCTGCCTGCTGGGCGCTCAGAATGGCCTGAAAGTTGGTGCCGCCGCCCGAGCAGAGCACGGCGATGCGCACCTTTTTCATACGAGGAGCACCCCGTCTTCGCTTTCGACGATGGTGCCGAGGAGGTACGCGTCCTCGCCGTTTGCCTTAAAGAGCTCCACGGCGCGGTCTGCATCCTCCTTCGCGACGACGACGCTCATGCCCACGCCCATATTGAAGGTGTTGAACATGTCGTGTTCGGAGATGTTGCCCCTCTTTTGGATGAGCGGGAAGATGGGCGGCACCCTGACGGCGCTCTTTTCGATCTTCACGCCCAGCCCCTTGGGGATGGAGCGGGGCATATTCTCGTAGAAGCCGCCGCCCGTGATGTGCGAGATGCCTTTGATCGTCACTTCCTTCATGACGGCGAGGACGGGCTTCACATAGATGCGAGTGGGAGCAAGCAGCGTCTCCCCGAGGGAAGCGCCTTGAAGCTCTTCGACAGGGGCATTGAGATCGCAGTGTTCGACGTCGAACACCTTGCGCACGAGGGAAAACCCGTTGCTGTGTACGCCCGAAGAGGGCAGCGCGATCATCACGTCGCCCGCCTGCATTTTGGAATTGTCGATGACCTTGCTCTTATCGACGATGCCGACGGAAAAGCCCGCAAGGTCGTAATCGTCCTCTGCCATCGTGCCGGGATGCTCGGCAGTCTCGCCGCCGACGAGCGCGCAGCCCGCCTGCACGCAGCCTTCCGCCACGCCGCCGACGATCTCGGCGATGCGCTCGGGCACGTTCCTGCCGCAGGCGATATAGTCGAGAAAGAGAAGAGGCTTTGCGCCGCAGCAGATGATGTCGTTGACGCACATGGCGACGCAGTCGATGCCGATCGTATCGTGCTTATCGAGAAGCTGAGCGATGCGGAGCTTGGTGCCGACGCCGTCCGTGCCCGAAACGAGCACGGGCTCCTTCATCCCCGTCATATCGAGCGGGAAGAGGCCACCGAAGCCGCCGATATCCGCCTTGCCGTCGGGCATGGTGCGCGCGACGTGCTTCTTCATGAGCTCCACCGCGCGGTAACCCGCGGTGATGTCGACGCCCGCTTCTTTATAGCTCTTAGAAAAACTCTTTTCCATGTTGCTCCTTTATGCGTTCTTGCGGAACTTGGGATTGTCGCTGATGGGCCGCTCGAAGCGGTTCTTGTCCGCCTCGCGGGGCTCCTCGGTGGGATAGACGCCGTCGAAGCACGCCATACAGAACTCCGAACCGTCCGTGCCCGCGATGCGCTTGGCGTGTTCGAGGCTCAGATACCCCACGGAATCGGCGCCGATGATGGAAGCGATCTCCTCCGTCGTGTGGTGGCAGGCGATAAGGTTATCGCGCGAGGCGATGTCCGTGCCATAGTAGCAGGGGTTGAGGAACTTGGGCGCGGAGGAGAGGAAATGCACTTCCGTCGCGCCCGCGTCGCGCAGCTGCTTGACGATGGGGATGGAAGTCGTCCCGCGGACGATGCTGTCGTCGACGAGGATGACGCGCTTGCCCTTCACTTCGGAAGCGATGACGTTGAGCTTGATGCGCACCCTGTCTTCCCGCATCTTCTGATCGGGGGCGATGAACGTCCTGCCGATGTACTTGTTCTTCAAAAAGCCGATGCCGTACGGGATGCCCGAAGCCTGCGCATAGCCCATGGCGGCGTCGAGGCCGGAATCGGGCACGCCGACGACGACGTCCGCCTCGATGGGATATTCCTCCGCGAGGAACCTGCCCGCCTGCAGACGCGCGTCGTGCACATAGCAGCCGTCGATCTCGGAATCGGGGCGGGCGGTGTAGAAGTACTCGAAGACGCAGAACGCCTTCTTCTGCCCGCAGTAGTCGCGGCAGCTCTTGACGCCGTCCTTGGTGAAGACGACCATCTCCCCGGGCTCCACTTCGCGGATCTTATGCCCGCCGACGGCGCTGATGGCGCACGATTCGGAAGCGATGAGCCAGCTGCCGTCGTCGCGCTTGCCGTAGCAGAGCGGCCTGAAGCCCTGCGGATCGCGCGCGGCGATGAGCTTTGAGGGCGACATGACGACGAGGGAATATGCCCCGCGGATGCGGCCCATCGCGGCGAGCACCGCCTCCTCGATGGAGCGGGTGCGCACGCGCTCTTTGGTGATGATATAGGAGATGACCTCGGTATCGGAAGTCGTGTGGAAGATGCTGCCTTCGTTTTCGAGTTCCGTCCTCAGTTCATAGGAATTGATGAGGTTGCCGTTGTGGGCGAGCGCCATGTTGCCCTTTAAGTGGTTGACGACGATGGGCTGCGCGTTCTCTCTGCCGCCCGTGCCCGTCGTGCCGTAACGCACATGGCCGATCGCCATATTGCCTTCGCCCAGCTTTTCGAGCGTCTCGTGCGAGAAGACGTCGTTGACGAGACCCACGTCCTTGTGCGTCTTGAAGACGCCGTCATCGTTGACGACGATGCCCGCCGACTCCTGCCCGCGGTGCTGCAGAGCAAAGAGCGCATAGTATGCGGTCGAAGCGACCGCCTGCTTTTCGGGGGCAAAGATGCCGAACACACCGCACTCTTCGTGAATATGTCCCGTCATATCACTCCCCCATCAGGCGCTTGAAGACTTCCTTGTAGGCATCTTCCACCCCGCCCATGTCGCGGCGGAAGCGGTCTTTGTCCAGCTTCTCGTTGGTCTTGATGTCCCAAAGGCGGCAGGTGTCGGGAGAAATCTCGTCCGCGAGCACGATGGTGCCGTCCTGAAGGCGCCCGAACTCGAGCTTGAAGTCGACAAGGCGGATGCCGAGCGTCTTGAAGTACTCGGAGAGCACTTCGTTGACCTTGAAGGCATACTTCTTGATGGTCTCGATCTCTTCCTTCGTCGCAAGCTTCAAAGCAAGCGCGTGATAGGAGTTGAGCAGAGGATCGCCGAGCTCGTCGTTCTTATACGAGAACTCGATGGTGGGCTCGTCAAAGACGATGCCCTCTTCGACGCCGTAGTGCTTTGCAAAGGAGCCTGCGGACACGTTGCGGATGATGACTTCGAGGGGCACGATCTTGACCTTCTTGACGAGGGTGTCGCGGTCGGAGAGCTCCTCCACGAAGTGGGTGGGCACACCGCTCTTTTCGAGCAGCTGCATCATGAGGTTGGACATGCGGTTGTTGACGACGCCCTTGCCTGCGATGGTGCCCTTCTTGAGCCCGTTGAACGCCGTCGCGTCGTCCTTATAAGAGACGATGCAAAGAGCGGGATCTTCGGTCGCGAAAACCTTCTTCGCCTTGCCTTCATAGAGCTGAACGGTCTTTTCCATAGTACTATATCTCCTAAAAAATTGGTATCGTGTGTGGGTGCGCGCCGCGATCTTTCGCCGCGCGGGGAAGGGCAAAAGCCCCTGATTATAAGTGATATTTCGCCTCGATCTCGGCGTTCTTTGCAAGCACTTTTTCGGCAGAAGCCTTTCTTGCCGCGGCGAGCTTTTCGCGGAGCGCCTCATCGGAGACCGCCAGAATTTCCACGGCAAGGAGCGCCGCGTTCTGCGCGCCGTCGATGGCGACCGTCGCCACGGGGATGCCCGAGGGCATCTGCACGGTGGAAAGGAGCGCGTCGAGCCCGTCGAGCGTGGAGCTCTTGACGGGGATGCCGATGACGGGCAGCACGGTGTTTGCGGCAAGCGCGCCCGCAAGGTGCGCCGCCTTTCCCGCCGCCGCAATGATGGCGCCGAAGCCGTTTTCTGCCGCCTTCGAGGAGAACGCCTTGGCCTCCTCGGGGGTGCGGTGCGCGGAGTAGACGTGTACTTCGAAGGGAACGCCGTATTCACGAAACACGGAGAACGCCTTTTCGACGACGGGGAGATCGCTGTCGCTCCCCATGATGACTGCAACTTTCTTCATATGACCTGACTCCTTTTTTGAATTTCCCGGCTTGCCCGCCGCGAAAAAAATTGACAAGGGGCAATCCTATCCTCATGAATAGAATTGCCCCCGGGCATTCATTGGTACTTACGTTTGCTGCCGCGGAAGCAGATGCCCCGCAAAGAAACATAAAAGGCGGTTTTCATAGCGCCATTATATCAACTTCCAAAATGTAAGTCAAGCGTTCAAGGGGAATTTTCGCACCCTTTCCGCATGAAAACGACGTGAAAGCTTTGTATCATGTTGAAGAATGCGCCGCCGTGCAGATCGGCGCGGGAGAAAAGGCAGGCCCCGTGCTCTTTGCAACCGAAAAGTTCAGCGATTCATGGAATTGAACTGAGAGGAGGTCAGATAGACGTTCACCCCGCCCGTATCGGCGCCCGCGGGAAATTCGTACTTCACCCTGCCGTTCAGCTCCGCGTCCGGCACCACGCCGTCCGTCGGATGCACCGTGCTCTCCACGAGTTCCGTTCCATTGAATTCAAATGCAAACCGGCCGTAGGCAAAGATCGTTCCCGATTGGAACACGAGCTCCGGCATATAGTCCTGCCATACGCGGCTGCACTTGATGTACGCCCCTTCCTTTTCGTTCCGATATACGGCCACCGTGTCCTGCCGCAGCGCCGAAGGGAGCGTATTCAACTTCTCTACCCCCAAAGCTTCATCCGACTCGGTGATCGCCTCTCCGTCTGAGGAAAGGAGCAGCCCGTCCTTTGCCGTATAGTCCGCTTCCCTCATTTCCCCGTTCTCGACCGTGAAGGCATAGTCTCCCGAGACAAAGACATATCCGTCGAGATCGTACTGCCCGTCCTCAAAGGAGGCAAGCAGGAGCTGTTCGTAAAATCTTTTACAGTTCTCGCGGGCAGCCGTCTCCTCCGCACGGCGGATGACGTCCGTGAACGTGGGGATGAGGATCGCCGAAAGGATGGCGATGACGGCAAGGACGATGGAAAGTTCCAAGAGCGTGAACCCGGCATTCGCAGAGCGCTTTCTGCGCAGAGCGGAAAGAAGCTTGGGAGCAGACATATGCGGTCTCCTTATCTCTTTTATGCCTGAATTGTATCACGAAAACAAGACGAATGCAACCCCTCCCGCTTATTTTTTTCGACAAATTTCGACATTTTTTTCATTCGGACGCATTTGTGTGCCCATTTTCGGCACCCGCACGGCAGGCATGGAGGCAACACTGCCAATATGCACCGCACCGCCTATTCTTAAATACACTGTAGATCCGCAACGCTTTCGGCATATCTAAAACATATTGAGCTCAGATTTCCCATCGTAGTAAATTCGGTGAATGCTATAAATGAACAAATCAGTAAAATCACACAAATCAAACCGGCAATAGTTTTTCTTATATTACTCATAATTATTCTCATCTTTTAGACTATACTGTCAGGGATAGAAGAAGATCTCCTGAGTGTTTTGTAGCAAATTCATTCTACAGGATTTTTTCTTTCTATGCTTTTTTTGCCAAAATCAAAAAATGTTGGAGCGATCTTCCTTCACCCCAACATTTTATAGAACCCATTTATTATAGAGACTTTATAGTCGACAGTTCAAACCCTATTTTTTCGATAATTCACAAAAAAGCAGCCATAAAATCTTATCTTTGCTCGCTTTTCAAAAAACGCCCATTTTTGCCGCTTAAATAGCAAAAAACCATGAAAAACACATTGTTTTTCATGGTTTTTTTGTCTTGCAGCCTTTTCGTCTGCAATCATGGCTGCCCCTGGCAGACCGTAAGGAGGCGAAGCCGACGGAATAGCGTATCGCTGCGCCGCGCATTTTCTATTTTCTAACGCGGCGCCGATCGCGTCACTGTCGACGCGCGCAGCGCTCGGCGTTTTCGTGCGCTGCGAGGCGCACGAAAAAAGCGAAGCACCTTTTTGGATGCTTCGCTTTTTTGTCTTTTGTGAACGAAATGGCTACACTACTATTCTCAACTTTTCTGGCTGACCTAATTATCCTCAAGCCATCTGTTCATTCTTTTAGCAAAATATTTTTTCAATTTTTGCTTGAGCTTTTTAAAAAATATGGGAAGTAATACGGCGGTAAGTATAGTTAATATACATAATGCAACACCTTTAATTGTCCAGTTAACAAAGAAGCTCTGCACAAAAATTATAACAAGTGAAAGCAATAAATAAGGTATAGCACCTTTGTTTAACCCTGTTAGAACACCATATAAGATTGCCGCCTGAAAAAAAATAGCGAATCAACCCTTATTTTTTAATGCCTTTCGTGGTGTCGTTGTACCACGGAATTAAGCGGCAAGTCAACGGAAAAATTTATTGCAGAAACCATAAAAAGAAAGGACAGTCATACTCGATCAAGAGTGTGGCTGTTCTTTTATTATTCCGTGATTGCAATCAGGCTCGACAAACCGACGCAATAATTTTTTCTTTGTCGTTGACTTCCGAGAGGCTGCACTTATAGGCTGACCGATTCGTGCTTCATTCGGTGGTCCTTAGCCACTGCCGAAAGGCAAAAATAAAAAATAAGGAGATTTGAAGCAAATGAAAAAGGTTATCTACTCGATCACCAAGTTAGGAAAGGTCGAAAACACCAAGATTACAGGTATCGGATACATCACCGATGAAGACCTGATTACGGCAAATGTCAGCAAGACCGGCAAGCCGTATATCAGAATTTTCCCTTGCGTGAAAAATTGCCATCCTGTAATGAACAGCACAGACGAGTTCAAAGGCGCGTACTACGAAATCGTCGAATACAACGAGCGAGATATAGAGGTCAACTACTATATCTGGTTCAAACTTGCAAAATAACAAAGGAGATAAAGACCATGAAGAAACAATACCAACTGAGCGAATTCCAATTCTATGACGGAGAAGAGTTCATCACCTTCAACCTCATAGACATCAACACGGAAAAGAAAGAAATCACGGTCGCCGTGACAGACCGCGGACGCATCAGCGTTCACACATTCGACCTGCTGGAAGATTGCGGCAGGCTCTACTTCGAATACGGCGTAGGCATCAATCAAATCGACTTGGACGACTTCGAGGAGGTGGACGAATGAAACTCACTCTTGCGAACATCAAAGAACTCAAACGCAATTCTGACAGTCCCCTGCTTAAACGAGTTTGCAACTATGTCATAGACCGTTGGAGCGACTACAACGACAAGAAGGGCATCTTTACGGATGTCCTTCATTACGGCTGCCAATCGGGAATTGTCGGAGAACTTATCTACTATTCGGATACGGTGCGCTTTTATAAGCAACATCGGCAGGAGATCAATACCTTGCTGTATGACCTTATGAACGGAACGGGACTTTACTCCCCTACCGAACTCTTCGGCGACAAGTGGGACAAGGAAGATCCGCTTGTGCAGGATATTTGCAACCAAAACCTTCTGGCGTGGTTCGGCTTTGAAGAAACGCTCCGGAACATTGGCTACAACTTCGAAACTTTACAAAATTGCATTTAAGGAGGATACGAAAATGACAGACAAGAACATTGCCAAGAAAGAAAAGGCTATCGAGCTTATGAAACGGCTGGACATCTATAAGCCGTACATAAAGGGCTTCCGCGAAAGCGACAAAGTTTGCTTCTTTGAAGGCTTTGGCGGCTTTTGGATAGACCAAGAACCCGAAATCTATGCCAAGATGAAGGCTATCGAAAAGAAATACAGCTGCCTTGTCTATGCCGTAACGCACGAATTTACTCCGTTCGGCGAATGCTACTCCTTCCTCATCGTATCGGACTATCCCGAAGAATGGGACGACTTGATGAACGATGACGGGAACAGGCACTGCGCTTACGCCTATGTCTGGAACAAAGACGACGATTGGTGCAGCGAGTTCGGCAGCGTGACAGTACAAAGTTTCGGCGGCGGTATCCGCAGAATAGCGTGAGGTGAACGGACATGAAAGTATATCTTGTAAAACTCGATTGGTCTACAGAAGATAGCAACGACGTCGAATTGTCCGTCTACAGCACTTATGATAAGGCATACGAAAAGTTCAAGGAACTGATTGTAAGCGAAATGAATCCGGACAATTCGTGGGTTGGCGAACTCGAATGGAAAGACGGCGTCCCGAAAGACGACAAAATCGAACTTGACTTTCTGGATCGCCGCAACGATACCGATGAAACCGAATGCTATTGGCTTATCACCGATACTTGGGATTACGGCGTCCGCACCCACATCTCTATCGAAATCAAGGAGGTCTTATGAAACCGTTCAAAACACAGGCGCACATCCACTCCCTTGACGGGCAGATGGATGAGATAACCGTCCTAAATGAACTCGGAAACAACAGCTATTTAGTGGACTATCGCGGGGTGAAATTCTCCGCGATTTTTAATCCCTTCAACTGCACCTACTACGCAGACGACATATATGGGATCGTCAAGGAGGAAACGAACAATGGCTAAAATCGCAGAACTCAAAAAATATCTCGGATACGAATTCTCTTCCGGGAGTTACACCGGCGAGGACTACAAGTCCTTTCAGACAAAGTACATCAACTATCTCAAAGCTATATGCCGCGAAAACCATTGGCAGCTCGTCAATGTCGGGAGAAACCACTACTGCTTCTCCGCCTTTATCAAGAGCGCGGAAAACAAGTGCGTGTACATATCCATCTCGGATGTCAGGTACTTCACGAACGAATGGTTCAGCCATATCCTCATCCGAACGGCAAAGGACGAACAGGACTACCGAGGCGGCTTCAACCACTATACAACGCTCGAAAACCTCGACAGCAAAGCAGCCGAACTGCTTGAAGACTTACCCTTTTAAGGAGGCTCGAAATGAAATCCGTAATTTGGGATCTCTACCACGGCAATATCTGCGGCAAGGATATCAAAGTCCCTCTTAAAGACCGCAAAGAAGAGTTTGCCGTATATGACAAATTGAAGGCTACCCTCTCGGAAGAGAGCAACGCCCTCTTTGAGGAATTTCTCGAACTTTCCTCCGAAAGTCAAGATGAGGCAATGCTTATGACATACAAGCGCGGCGTAGCGTTCGGGCTGTTGCTTGCCTTCGAATCGTTTGCACAAGGAGATGAATTATGAAACAACTGAATTTGGAAGCGAAAACCAAAGAACAACAGCGTATCAAAACCTATCTCGAAGAAAACGCCTCGGATATCCTTGCAGGGAAAATCAACAACGGCGTTCTCATCAAAAAAGACGGCAAGATCCTGCTCAACCGCAAAACGCTGGACGGCTTTATGTCATTTGCTACCGAAGAAGCAAGAAAGCAAGCCGACAAAGGCGCGAGATACGCTATGGTCGAAGACGATGTCGTGTTCGGCTGGGCTGTACACTATTTCGAAGAGGACAGCATCGAAGGCACGCTCTTTAACGAGGACGGCTCCGAATACAAGCCACAGCCCAAACCGGCAGCAAAGGCGCCGATGGTGAAAGCGCAACCCAAACCGCAGCCCAAGCCGCAGATGTCCATGTTCGACCTTATGGGCGAAAACCTCGAAGGCAAGCCCGAAGAAGAAAAGTCCGAAGACGACGAAGATACTATGCCGTCCGATGAAGAGATACAGGAGATCATGGCGGAGATCGCCGAGGAAGAAAAGGCGAAACAGCAAAAGCCCACGACTTCTCCCGTTTATCGGAAGTATCTGGAGGTGCAGGACAGGTATCCACAAGCAATTATCGCCATGCGCTTGGGCGACTTCTACGAGGTATTCGGCAAGAACGCAGAGGTGCTTGCAAACGAACTCCCTCTTACCCTTACGGGCAGAGATTGCGGACTTGAAAGCCGTGTACCGATGGTCGGTTTCCCGTATCACATCGCAGAGATGTATTTCGGCAAAATCTTGAGCAACGGGCATACGCTCGTCGTTATGGAAAACGACAATGAAGTGCGTGAACTGCCTTCTGCGCAAGGCGTTGACCTTGAAACGGGAGAGATACTCTCCGAAGAAGAGATGCGCGAGTTTGACGGCGATATAGAAGAGCCGAAAGACCTTGACGATGACATTGACACTTCCGCCTTCGATAAAGACGCGCTCTGCAAGCTGGATGAAATGTTCGGCGACAAAATCACTTTGAGGTGAAAGCTATGACGGAAAAAGACATCAGACCTATCCCGAAAAACATCCTGAAACGGATACAAAAACTCGACAGCAAATACTATCCCGGTCCAGACGGTCATGTGCGCTGCTACGCCTACCTGACCACTTGGAAAAACGAGCTTGTGAAAGTCACCGTCGCCGTAAAGCACCGCTACAAAAAGTGGTACTGCAAACAGGTCGCCGTTCACGGTCTGGACTCGGATAAGTGCTTCGTGAAGGACATGGAGTATTGCTACTGCGCCGGCATGGGATTCCGCTTCGGCTGGTACGAAGAAGGCTTGCAGAAATACAGGCAATGGTACGAACGCGGCTGGTGCTGGGCTTACGACAAATACTATGATCCCTTTGCGGAGATTGTAAATCCGCATTTCATAGACCGCTTACCGGAGTTCAGATATTCCGCGTATAAAATGTATCAGGGCTGCAATATTTTCAAGTATTTACGGCTCTACCGTCAATTCCCGCAGCTCGAAATGCTGATGAAGCTCGGCTTTTCACGCATCGCGTTGAGCAAGACGATACTCAAACGCTGCGGAACGGACAAAGCCTTCTGCAAGTGGCTTATCGCACACAAAGCGACGCTTCGGGACAGACACTACTACATAGATGTCATTGTCAGGGCATATAAGACCAAGAAGCCGCTCGACCAGCTTCAACACTACAAGGAAGCGAAACTTCGGCTGATCCACGATACCGCGCTCGAACCGTTGAAGGAGCTGTTCAAAGGCAAAGAACTCGAACGGCTCTTTGATTATGTCGCGGAGAAGCGCACCAATCCACACACCTATCTCGACTATCTCAAAGCCTGCCAAAACCTCGGCTTGGATATGTCCGAAGAGAAGAACCGTTTCCCTCACAACTTCAAACGCTGGCACGACATCCGCATAGACCAATACGCCGCGAAAAAGGCTATGGAAGACGCGGAAAAGCGCAAAGAATTGTACGCGCAATTCGCCGCCGTTGCAGAGAAATACATGTCCCTGCAACACGCAAAACGAAGCGCGTTTATCTGCGTCATCGCAAGAAGTCCGGCTGACCTTATCCGTGAAGGAGAAGCGTTGCATCATTGCGTGGGACGGATGAACTACGACCAACGCATGGTGAGAGAAGAATCACTCATCTTCTTCGTCCGCGCAAAAGAAAGCCCGGATATACCGCTCGTGACGCTCGAATACTCACCGCGCAGTCACAAAGTCCTGCAATGCTACGGCGAACACGACCACAAGCCGAGCGAGGACATTCTGCACTATGTCAACAAAATCTGGCTGCCTTACGCCAACAGAACCATCAAACAGATCGCGGCATAAACCGCAAAGGAGAAACCACTATGTCTAACTATTTCAGGATCACCGCCTACCACCCAGAACAAGACCTTTCGGCTATCTTCGACAGCAACGGCTACTTTGAAAAGCTGTGGCAGTTTTCCGCCTACCTCATACAAAAAGGCTTTAAGATCATCGAGGTCGGGAACGAAGAGAAATTCGACGAAGGCGATATGCCGAAAGCCGAACGGGACGCCGTCCACATCATCCTCCGCGCCTGTAAGAGCGGACAGCCCGACATACAGGGCAATACCATTATGGTAGAAGGAAAACGCTACTTCACAAAACAGGTGTGACGCTACATAAGCCACACCTTACATTGTTGCATATAAGCCATTGACTTATATGCAACAATGTATAAATCAATTATGATCCGAAATGCTATGCGCTTTTTCCTTCACAAGTTTACTTTTCATATTGCTATATCTCCCCTAAAAGTATATTTGTCGTTGGTTCTATTATACTATGACCTGCTTCCTTTAGGAATAGATGAATTGTAAACTGGCTGGAGTGAAACCGCTAATGACAGCCAGTGTTTGTTCTTTGTTTATCGGTCAAAGCGAAATTTGAACAGGGCGGCAATGAGCTGTTGCTTTATATGTTCCTTAACTTCGGCGTTGACTTTCCCGTGTACTTTGGAACAGTAGCGGATATATCCGGCATAGTGGGAAAGAATGGTGTCGATTGCGTCCGGGTCGCCCTCATGGGCTTTGACGATTGTTTCATAGGGGAGAAGTTTACTCATAGTCATTTCCCTCCATGAGCCGCCTTAACCGCTGCAAGGCAAGCCGGATATGCCGCCCCGCTGTGCTGCGTGTCCGGCCAATATGTACGCCGATCACTCGCTGCGGCTGGCGCAGGAAATAGTAACGAAAAATTTCTTCCTGCGTCTGCTCCGGCAAAAGGGCAAGGGCGGCGGCAAGCTCCGCATGATACAGAACGGCGGTCTGGCCGCAGGCGGTAAAAAGATATTCTTCAAGCTACTCCGGCTCGGCAAGCTGGACAAACTTTTCACTCATCAGATAATCAAGGGAAACTTCCCGTTCCCACCTCCGGCGCAGCTTCAAGATTTTATCTATGGCTGCGTGACGAATGACTACCTTGCAAAAGGCATTGAATGTGTACTGGATATGCACCTTGTAGGCTTCATCTTCGGTCATGGAAATTCCCCCTCTCTGAATAATAGTGCGGGGCGGCAGCACTCCTTGCTGTCGCCCCTTGATTGCCTACCAGCAAAGGCGGGCGGGGCTGTCAACGGCTGCGCATATGCGCCGTTCATCTTGACCGTTGACTGGCTCGGCTGGGTTTGCTATTTACCCGACAAACTTGAATTTATTTTAAGCTATCACGTTTTACCTTCTTAAGCCTTACTATCATTACCATAGGAATTTCTTTGTTGGTTTTAAAACATTCTTCATAAAATCCATCAATGACAAATCCAGCTCTAAAACAAAGGTTAAAAATATCTTGTATGGAACGATGATAATAAATCTGCTCTTTCGGTTGCCCTTCAATCGCTATATCATAGTAACTGTGCGGTGTCATATATTTTTCAGTCAACGTGACAAAACAAGGGTGTTGCGTTGCAAAGACAAAAATTCCGCTTTCCTGCAACAGTTCATAAACAGCCATAAGAAGTGGTTCAATATCCGTAATATCCATAATTGCCATATTAGAAACTGCTTTCGTAAAGGCTCGATTTCTTTTTAATTCTAATATACTTTTTCTATCGGTCGCATCCGCCACACAAAATTCAATTTGTTTTGCATATTGTGATTGCCGTCTTTTAGCCAATTCTATCATTTTTTTGCTGTAATCAAAAGCGACAACCGAAGCGCCTCTTTGTGCAAGATACGAAGAATAATTTCCATTGCCACACGCAATATCCAAAATGTAATCCGCAGGATTAGGAGATAGAAGTTCCGTTACTTTGGGACGCACTACCTCTCTGTGAAATTCATTAGATTCGTCACCCATTGCATTATCCCAAAATTGTGCGTTCTCCTCCCAGATTTTTTTACTTTCCTCTGTTCCCATGTTCTCTCCCACTCCCCAAATTTGCTTTTTTGCTTCCATTAAATCTTCCTTACTATATTCCATTGTTACCCTCCATAACTTCTGATTGTTGTCGTCTTGACTATTATGTATCTTTTCTTTCCAAAATGGTATAGGCTTTTATTTTTGTAATGCTGCAAAACTTTTCTTCTGTAAGGTATTCAAAGGATATTTCCCTTTGCCGCCGCTTGCATTAAGCCGCCGCTATTGGAAAGCCAAAAGCAGCGGCTTTTTTTACTCGGTATTACCGAAAAGTATAGAAAGCAGGATATGTCATCATTTGTCATTTCTTCTCAATGTAATAACTGCATGGCATATCAAGCCAAATACAAGAGAAAAACAGCCACCGCCAAATAGTGATGCTCCCCACCCTGCACCTGACATTGTCATAAAACCGCCAACAAAGAAAATACCAATGCCAAGAAATATCCCGACACCATAAAAAAGTCCAATTGCCATATCATACTTATTAAATTGTCGTTTCTCTTTTTTTCACATGTTTCCATTTTTGTTATTACCTCCTTCGCAAAATCGTCCATGTGGACTCCAAAAAGAAAACAAATTTTTTTCAACGTATTTAAATCGGGTTCATTAACATCTCTCTCCCAATTCGATAGCGCCTGCCGGGTAACATTCAATTTCCCAGCCAGTTCTTCCTGTGTCATTCCCGATTGTGTTCGCAGATGACGTATTTGCTTTCCTGTTGTAATATCCGTCTGTTTCTGGTTCAAAATGGTTCCTCCTCTCTGATGCTGATTTTATCAATGATATTTCGCAATAGCCAGCAATGAACGTTTGCATTGCGCAAGATGTTACATTATCTTCTGAAACATATGCCGGATCTTGTCTAAACGGCTGTTCGGGCGGCGTGGCTGAAACACAGGCTCGCCGGAAGTTTCCTGATACCCTTTTAATTCTGTAATGCAGACACTTCTTCCATTTGTATAAAAATTCAAATCATTTCTATATTCACCAATACAACGGGCAGGGATTTCCCCCTTAAAAATAACTTCATCTTTTTCAAGTCTGGTTGATTCAATGATTGCGCAATACTTTGGTGCGTCATTATAAGCCCGTGAAAGATATTCCTGCGGTGCAAAAAGGGTAAAGGAAAGGTATGGTTCCAACAGTTGTGTTCCTGCTTTTTTCAATGCCTGCTCCAACACGACAGGCGCAAGAAAACGAAAATCAGCGGGGGTGCTGACCGGGCTGTAATAAACTCCATAATCAAAACAAATTTGGCAGTCTGTCACTCCCCAGCCATATAAGCCCTGCTCCATTCCATAACGCACACCCTCCATGACGGCATTTTGAAAACTTTGGTTTAAATAGCCGAGAGATACCTCGCTTTTATATTGTGTTCCGCTTCCAACAGGAAGCGGTGTTACAGTCAAACCAATAGATGCCCAAAACGGATTCGGCGGCACTTCAATATGAATCGTGTAGCTCGCTTTTTTTTGCGGTCTTTCCAGATAAATAACCGAAGGCTCTTTCATAGCCACGCCCACATGATATTTTTCTTCTAATAGCGAACAAATAACTTCTAACTGTACTTTTCCCAAAAAAGATAATATAATCTCATGTGTAACAGTATCAATGTCAAAATGCAAAAGAGGGTCTGTATCAGCAATCTCTGTGAGGGCATTTAACAGGGCTTCCCTTTGCTCCGGCTTTTGCGGCTCTACCGTTGTCCGAAGTAATGGCATGGGATTATCAATCCGTGTTTTGTGAGGCAGGAGTTTTTCATTTCCCAGAATGTCGTTCAGTTTCAAAGTATCATCAGCTAAAATAACAATTTCTCCCGGACAGGCATGGTCAACCGGGACGATTTCACCATTTGACGGAATACACATTTCTGTAATCTTTATTTTTTCCTTTTTTGACAGCAGCAGGGTATCCCGTAAATGGAGCGTCCCATGATACAGGCGTAAATAAGAAAGCCGTTTTTTCCGCTCTGTATACTCAACCTTAAAAACATATCCACATAATTCAGACTGAATATCGTCTGTTTCTGTAATGAAAGTTTCTGTAATCGCTTCAATCAGTTTTTCTGTTCCTAAATTGTCTTTTGCACTCCCATGATAAACAGGAAACAAAGAGCAGCATCTGGTTCTTTTGCACTTTTCATATTGTAATTCCTGTATATCCAAAGAATCCTCTGCAACATATCGTTCTAATAGTTCATCGCTTCCGGAAATAATCATATCCCATTTGTCCAAATCAGAAATATCGGTCATGGTTATCTTTGGCGACAGGGAAACCTCCTGCATGACAATCATATCACTGGTAAGTTTATCTTTAATGCTTTGGTAAACACGCCGCAGGTCGATCCCATTTTGGTCTATCTTATTTATAAAGATAATTGTCGGAATGTCCATTTTCTGAAGCGCATGGAATAATATACGGGTTTGTGCCTGTACGCCGTCTTTTGCCGAAATGACTAAAACAGCTCCGTCAAGGACAGATAAAGAGCGGTATGCTTCGGTTAAAAAATCCATATGACCGGGAGTGTCCACGATATTGATTTTATAATCATTCCAGCAAAAAGAAGTAACCGCTGTCTGAATGGTAATTCCGCGCTGCCGTTCCAAAATCATAGTGTCTGTTCTTGTAGTTCCTTTATCCACGTTTCCTTGTTCCGCAATCGCTCCACTGGTGTACAGCAGGCTTTCCGTCAATGTTGTTTTTCCTGCGTCTACATGGGCGAGAATTCCAATATTGATTATTTTCATGTGATTGTCCTCCTTTTACAGCCCCAAAAGGGCATAAAAATCCCCAGCAGTAAAATACTTTTACCACTGGGGATTATAATTTGCGGACATACACATATACAGCATACACCTGTTTGTGATTGCTGTTTTTGGGGATATGTCAAAATTGATAAGGCAAAAGTATTCTTAAATTGGG